>FLYL01000161.1_pt1 | contig 36601 bp, 37 predicted proteins | sample 1122611 | NCBI WGS metagenome assembly FLYL01 (sample SAMEA4346791, study PRJEB14843) | hot springs metagenome | biome: Terrestrial Biome; feature: Habitat; material: Sediment | place: India | collected 2012-06-12 | depth 1760 m
ACTTCGACCGGCACGCCCTCGTGGAGGCGATAGTCGAATACCAGCGTCGGGATCGCCGGTTCGGGGGAGCCGTCGACGCGGTGCGATGAGGGCCGTTGAGCCCGGTCTACACTGTCGACCTCTCCTGATCCCATGGACGTGACCCTCGACACCATCGCCAACCTCGCGAAGCGCCGCGGCTTCGTCTTCCCTTCCTCGGAGATCTACGGGGGTATCCGGTCGGCGTACGACTACGGACCCGTCGGGGTGGAGATGCTCCGCAACGTCAAGAACGAGTGGTGGCGTTCGATGGTTCAGGAGAGGGAGGACGTGGTCGGAGTGGACACGGCCATCATCCAGTCCCGGCAGGTCTGGGTGGCGTCGGGACACGAAGCCGTCTTCACCGATCCTCTGGTCGAGTGCCGCGAATGCAACTCTAGGTGGCGGCTGGACAAACTCGACGACCCCGACCGGTGCCCGGCCTGCGGGCGGCGAGACAGCTTCACCGAGCCCCGCCAGTTCAACCTGATGTTCAAGACCCACATGGGACCCGTCGAGGACGACGAGAACCTGGTGTATCTGCGCCCGGAGACGGCGCAGGGGATATTCATCAACTTCGAGAACGTCCGGCGTACCAGCCGACTCAAACTCCCGTTCGGGATCGCCCAGGTGGGGAAGTCGTTCCGCAACGAGATCACACCGGGACAGTTCGTGTTCCGCACCCGGGAGTTCGAGCAGATGGAGATGGAGTACTTCTGCCGGCCCGACGAGGCGCAAAAGTGGTTCGACTACTGGGTGGAGACTCGGTTCCGCTGGTACGTGGACCTCGGGATGACCGAGACCAACCTTCGAATCCGACCCCACGACGCCGACGAACTCAGCCACTATTCGGCGGCCACCGTCGACATCGAATATGAATTTCCCTGGGGTTGGGACGAGCTGGAGGGGGTGGCGAACAGAACCGACTACGACCTGCGCCAGCACAGCGCTCACTCGGGAGTCGACCTGCGCTACTTCGACCAGGACACCGGGGAGCGGTTCTTCCCCTACGTGATCGAACCGGCGGCCGGCGCGACCCGGGCCATGTTCGCCTTCCTGATCGACGCCTACCACACCGAGGAGGTCAGGGGCGAGACCCGTGTGGTCCTCCGTCTCCACCATCGTCTGTCCCCCTACAAGCTGGCGGTCTTGCCCCTGTCGAAGCGCCCCGAGCTGATCGAACCCGCCGCCAAGATCGCCCAGGATCTCCGGAAACGTTGGATGCTCGATTTCGACGTGACTCAGTCGATCGGACGTCGATACCGGCGACAGGACGAGATCGGAACTCCCTACTGCATAACCTTCGACTTCGACTCGATCGAGGACCACGCGGTCACCGTCCGGGACCGGGACACCATGGAACAGGATCGGGTGTCGATCGACCGTCTAGTCGAGTATCTGGAACCGCGTCTCGCATGAACCGGTCCGGTGTCTGGTCTCGTACCAGACCGGGAGAGGAGGTCCGATGCGGAGGAACCTAGTGATCGCGGTGGCGGCGGTGCTGGTGGTGTTGGGGGGAGGGGTGGCGTGGTTCCTGGCAGCCGAACCGCCCGCTCCCACACCGGATGTCACGGCCCCGCCCCTAACCACCGCCGCCCCGGAGGACGGTTCCGACACCACCGCGACCTCGTCGGCCGGGTCTAGCCTGACGTTCTCCCTCACCGACGAAACCCGGGCCACCTTCGAGATCGACGAGGTGCTCAGGGGACGCCCAAACCGGGTGGTGGGCACCTCCGACATCGTTCTGGGGGAGTTCTCCTTCGACCCCGATGACCTGTCCACGATCCGGATCGGGACGATCCTGGTGAACGCCCGGGCCTTCCGGACCGACTCCAGCCTGCGCGACAGAGCGATCAACGGGCCGATCCTGGACACCGGAAGCTTCGAGTTCATCGAGTTCACCCCGACCGCGGTCGATGGGCTGGCAGGGTCCGCCGCACCCGGGGACAGCTTCGAGTTCACGGTGACCGGTGATCTGACCATCCGGGACGTGACCCATCCGGCGACGTTCCGGATCTCGGCTACATGGGTGGACGAAGATCGGATAGAGGGAACCGCCACCGCCGTGGTGACACGGTCCGACTACGGATTGGTGATTCCCCAGGTGCCGTCGGTGGCCGACGTGTCCGACGAGGTGACGTTGACGCTCTCCTTCGTCGCCGAGAGAACCTGAGACGGCAGGGTCAGCACGAAGCAGGTGACGGAACCGTCCCGTACGTAGCTGAGCGACCCTCCCATACGTTCGGCGAGGAGGCGGGAGACCCACAGCCCCAGGCCATGCCCGCCTGTTTTGGCGTCGTCGGCTCGTTCATAGGGACGGAACACCGCCTCGGCCACCGAGTCGGGAACTCCGGGACCGTCGTCGCACACCGAGATCTCAGCCAAATCGGACCGTTGGCGGATCTCGACCCAGATCCTGTCGCCTCCGTACTTCAGAGCGTTGGTGAGGAGGTTCCTCAATACCTGACGGAAGCGGATCGGATCTGCGGTGACCAGCCCGGTCCCGGTGACGGTGGCCTCGGGAGCCACCTCCGCCACCACCGACGAGGCGAGGTCACCAGCGTCCAGCGGCACGGGAGTCACTTCGAGGTGGCCGGCTTCCGCCAAGCCCACCACCAGCAGGTCCTCGACGATGGCGGCCGCGTCCTCCGCCTGGTGCACCAGCATTTCGATGACCTCCTCCCGTTCCTCGTCGAGGATCCCGCCTTCGGCCAGGAGCCGAGCCAGGCCGAGGACGCCGGTGAGGGGGGTCCTCAGCTCATGGGAGATCGCCGACATGAAGTCCCTGCGCGATCGCATCAGCCGTTCCAAGGTTTGGCTTCGGGCTTGGAGGCGCTCGTATGCCTCGGTCAGAGCCAGCGCGCCGGCTACCACGTCCGCCAGTTGGCTCATCACCCAGATGTGGAACTCCGAGTAGGCCCGGGGTTCGCGAGAACAGAAGAAGAGGTACCCGAACCTCTCGCCCTTGGCCTCCAACGGGCAGCACAGACCCGACCGGATCCCCTCGTCGAGGAGCAGCCGGGCAGGATGCCCCTCCGGGCGGGCCCCGGCCAGCGCGGCGGTGTCGATGTCGATCCAGGGGCCGGAAGGCGGTTCGCTGGTGGGGACGAACCGAAACCCCACATCGAGCAGCACCGAGGGATAGGCGGCCCGCACCCATCGGGTCACCAACTCGTCGCCATCGATGGTGGCGTACTCCAACCGGTCGAAGGGCAGAAGCGGATGAAACGCCTCGAACGCCGCGTCGAGCACCCCGGTGACCGTGGTCTCGCTGCGCAGCCGGGCAGCCACCCGAAGCAGCATCTCGGCCGCTTCGGCTCGTCGACCCTCCGGATCGGGCGCGTGCATGGGGTTTCTATCGGCGCCCACGACGTGGACCTGTAACCCGTGGGCGAGGTGGCGCCGCTGCGTACACTCGTCGGGGAATGTACTCGGTGGAGGACAAGGAGAGAGTCCGGGCAGCCACCAATCTGGTGGAGCTGGTGGCTGCGGTCACCAAGGTGAAACGCACCGGCCGCACCCACATGGCCATCTGCCCCTTCCACCAGGAGAAGACGCCCTCGATGTCGATCGACGCGGCTCGTGGTCTCTACTACTGCCACGGCTGCCACGCCTCGGGTGACGTGTTCACCTTCGTCCAGGAGACCCAGGGTCTGAGTTTCGTGGAAGCACTGGAGCTCCTCGCATCCCAAGCGGGGATAACCCTCACCCGCGATCCGACGGCGAACCGCCGGCACGCCTGGCGTAGAGAGCTCATCGACGCGGTGAGGAGGGCGGTGGATTTCTATCACCGGGTGCTCACCAAGGCCCCGGAGGCGGGTCCCGCCCGGGCCTATCTCAGGTCGAGGGGATACGACGCCGCCACGGTCACCGAATTCAAACTGGGTTACTCACCTTCGGGGGGTAACGCTCTGGTCCGGGAGATGCAGGCCGCAGGAGTCGACGACAAGGTGCTGGTGGCCGCCGGACTGGCCCGACGTGGGCGAGGGGGGAGCCTCTACGACGAGATGCAGAACCGGGTCTTGTTCCCCGTCTTCGACCTTCGGGGCGACCCGGTGGGGTTCGGCGGTCGAGCTCTGGGCGACGAACAACCCAAGTATCGGAACACCCCGGAGACGTCCATCTATAAGAAGTCGGGACTGCTGTACGGGCTCGACCGGGCGAGACGACACATCCCCCGGGTCGGGTACGCGGTGGTGGTCGAGGGATACACCGACGTGATCGCCCTGCACAAGGCGGGTGTCGAGGTGGCGGTGGCGACCTGCGGTACGGCCCTCGGTGAGGAGCACTTCGACCTGTTGCGCCGATTCACCGACAGGGTGGTGCTGGCTTTCGACGCGGACAGCGCCGGAGCGGGAGCCGCGCTCCGGGGCGACTCCCTCCAAACCCCGACCCGCCTGGAGATGGATCTCCGGGTCGCCGACCTGCCGGAGGGTAAGGACCCGGCGGATCTGGTGCAGGAAGACCGGGTGGACGACCTGTTGGAGGCGTTGGAGAGGTCGAGGCCGCTGATCAGGTTCCGGATCGACCGTGAACTGGCTCGTTTCGATCTGTCCGAACCGGAGGGAAAGGCGAGAGCCCTGCAAGCCGTCAAACCACGCCTCGAGGTGATCGACGACGAGATCGTCCGTGCCGAGTACGTACGCTACGTCGCCCAGGTGTTGGATATCGACCCGGCGACGGTCAACCGTAACCTGGCCGGTCGACCCCGGCAGAGCCGCCGGCCTACGGTGCCGAAGGACCATTCCCAAGACCGTCGGGCGCGGATCGAAACCGAGCTGTTGCGGGCGGTGCTGGCCGAACCTGCCGAAGCCCGTCGGATGGGCGTAGAAGCGGCCATGTTCCGAGACCCAGAGCTTCGGGCCGCATTCGAGCGGGTCGCCGGGTACGTCCTCGAAGACGACACCGAGGGACCGGTCCCCCTCCGCTCCTCGGACGACCCGACCGATCGGCGTCTACTGGAGTTGGCTACCGACCCCCGCCCGGTGGGGTCGGTCGACGAGCTGGTGCGCAGGCTCCAGGAGTACGAGTTGGAGGCGAGGATCGCCGAGCTGCGGGGCCGGCTGGCACGACTCGACCCGGCGGAACAGGCTTCTTCTCCCACCCTGCAGGAGTTGGTACGTTTGCAGGAAGCCAAGCGAGAGCTCGAACGGACGTGAACACGCTCCCTCCTACCGTCCGACCCGTCGTAGACCAGCTCGTCAAACGCGGCATGCAGCGGGGATTCCTCACCGCCCACGAGGTGCAGCAGGACCTGGTCGACGCCGAAGCGCTTCCGGAGACCTTCGAGTCGATCCTGGAGCTGCTCAGAGGGCGGGGAATCAAGATCGAGGAGGAGTTCGACGACCCCCTCGACGACCTCCTCGACGACGAGTCGGTGTCGGTCTCCGACCCGGTGAAGATGTGGCTCCAGGAGATCGGACGCTATCGGCTCCTGACCGCCCAGCAGGAGGTCGAGCTCGCCATCCAGATCGAGGCGGGGAGGCGCGCAGCGGAGCGTCTCCAGTCGGAACCCGATCTGAGCGCGGAGGATCGATCTCTCCTCGAACGGCAGGTCCGCCAGGGAGAGGCAGCCCACCGCCGGCTGGTCGAGGCCAACCTGCGTCTGGTGGTGTCGATCGCCCGGAGTTACGTCGGTCGGGGAATGCCGCTGCTGGACCTGATCCAGGAGGGCAATCTGGGGCTGATCAGGGCGGTCGACCGTTTCGACTACCGCCGGGGTTTCAAGTTCTCCACCTACGCGTCCTGGTGGATAAGGCAGGCGATCACCCGGGCGATCGCCGACCAGGCGAGGACGATCCGGGTTCCCATCCACGTGGTGGAGATGATCAATCGTCTGATCAGGGTGCAGCGAGAGCTGTCCCAGGACCTGGGCAGGGAACCCACCATCGAGGAGATAGCCGCCGAGCTCAACGTCGACCCCGACCGGGTCAACGAGCTGTCCCGGTTCGCGCAGACGCCGCTCTCGCTGGAGTCGCCGGTGGGGGAGGAGGAAGACACCACCCTGGGGGACTTCGTCGAGGACGGCACCGCCGAGGTCCCGGTCGAAGCCGCCACCTTCAAGCTGCTCCAGGACTATCTGGCGCACGCCCTCGAGAACCTCAACGAAAGGGAGCGTCAGGTACTGGTGATGCGTTTCGGGTTGGAGGATGGGCGGGTGAGGACCCTCGAGGAGGTCGGAGAGCACTTCAAAGTGACCCGGGAGAGGATTCGGCAGCTCGAGACGAAGGCGCTCGCCAAGCTACGTCACCCTCAGAACTCCCGCCGGCTGGAGGGGTTCCTGGAGTGAAGTTCTACGCCGATCGTCTCTGGGGTGTCTCGGCTCGGTTCCCGGCCAGGTCGCGGAGGCCTCCCGCTCCTGCCTCTAGAGTCCGGGCGGCGAGTTCGCGGGCCAGATCGACCACGCCGACAGCCTGGCGGACGAGCTGGTCGACTGCGGGGTGAGCGGCCGCCTGGGAGGCGATCCTCCGGATCTGTTCGTACCGCTCACGGCCCGCCCGGGCTCCCAGGACGTAGCCGGCGCCGAATCCAACCAACAGTCCCGTCTTGAACCGCATGGCCGGATTCTGCCATCCGTGAGCGGAAGTTTCCTCTAAACGACCCGGCGGTAGAGGCCGATGACTCGGGAAAAGAGGGGGACAGTGATATACCGGAACCTGATCGATCGTCTACCCGTGGGCGTGTACCGCACCACCCGGGACGGGAGACTCGAATTCGCCAACGCCGCCCTGGCCGATCTCTTCGGCTACGACAGGGTCGAAGAGCTGCTCCAGGTCGACGTCCGGGAGCTGTATGTCGATCCCTCCGAGCGGGAAAACGCCATAGCCGAAGCCGATCGGGGGGTGGTGCATGGGCCTCTGGTGCATCGTTTCCGGCGCAGAGATGGATCCACCTTCTGGGCACGGATCCGCCCCCGTGCGGTTCGGGACGAGACGGGAAGGACCGTCGGCTGGGAGGGCATCATCGAGGACGTCACCGAGGAGTATCAGCTGCGTGAGGCTCTGGCCCTCTCAGAGTCGAGGTTCCGGGCCGCCTTCGAGAATTCTCCCTGGCCGATGATCCTGGTGGGACCCGATCTGGGCCTGTTGGCGGCCAACGACGCTGCGGTCGCCCTGGCGGGAGTGGACCGGGAAAGCCTCTTGGCCACGCCACCCGACTCCTTCGTCTCCCCGGAGGAGTTCGAAGCGACCTTGGAGCAGGTCGCAGCGATGATCTCGGGGGAGTCGGACAGCTACGTGGCGACGGTCCATCCTGAAGGACCCGACGGCGATCGACGCACCCTCATGCTCTCGGCTACAGCCGTCCGCAACCCCGACGGCACCCTCAATTCCATCGTGTACCAGGTGGTCGACGTGACCGACCGGGAGCGGGTGAGAGAGCAGCTCGAGGCTCTGGTGCGTGCCAAAGAGGACCTGGTGATGTCGGTCAGTCATGAGCTTCGCACCCCGTTGACGTCGATCGTCGGCCTGGCCAGGGAACTGGTGGAGCGTTGGGAGGTGTTCGACGAGGAAGAGAGGCGAGACCTGGTGGAGCTGGTGGCTTCCCAGGGGGAGGACATGGCTGCACTGGTCGAAGACCTGCTGGTGGCCGCACGGTCGGAGGTCGGGATGGTCTCCATCCATCCCGAAGTCCTCGACCTGGGCGTCGAGCTCGCCGACGTCGTCGGATGCTGGACGTCACGCGCCGAAGTGAGGTTCGAACCGCCGGCGGAGCCCATCTACGTGCTGGCAGATGCCCACCGGTTTCGCCAGATCCTCCGCAACCTCCTGTCCAACGCGGTCAAGTACGGGAAAGAGCCGATCCTGGTTCGGGTCGAAGGCCGGGACGATCGGGTGGAGGTGTCGGTCCGCGACATGGGCGAGGCCCTTCCGGAGACGCAGCGGGAAGTGATCTTCGACCCGTACTACCGGGCCTCGACCGCCGCAGCACCTCCCGGTTCAGTGGGGTTGGGTCTGGCGGTGAGCCGCAACCTCGCTCGACTCATGGGAGGGGATCTCGAATATCGGGTCACCGACGGAACCTCCGACTTCGTCCTCACCCTCCCCGGCGCCAAGTGACGAAGGGCGAGCTGCGGAGCCGGGGCCGGAACCTCCGCTGGTACACTCGGCCCGCCTCAGGGCTTCGTTCTCGTGGGTTTCCACGTTCCGGGGTAGCTCAACCGGCAGAGCAGCGGACTGTTAATCCGTCGGTTGTGGGTTCGAGTCCCACCCCCGGAGCCACCGGCTAGCAGGCAAAATGCCGTTCTACCAGGGGTTTCACCCTCTCGTGCGGGCTTCCATCCGGCCGGATCTCCCCAGAGCCGGGATATGGCAGGCACCGAGACGTCACCCCCGTACGGTTCAACCCCAATACTCGTCGTCGGTCACCTTCCTGGGTTCCCAGGCGGTCGGTCCGCCGGTGGTGAGGGACAGATGCATCATGTAGGAGGTCGGCGCGGCTCCGTGCCAGTGGAGCTCACCCGGAGGTGCGTAGACCACGTCACCGGGACCGACTTCGATCACCGTCTGTTCGGTGCCGACCCGGCCCGCCCCCGAAACCACGTACAGGACCTGTCCCTCGGGGTGGCGGTGCCAGTCGGTGCGTGCGCCCGGGGCGAACAACACCCCGAGGGCGTCCAGGTGACGTCGGCTCAGGGGACCGAACCAGACCTGGCCGGTGAAGTGCTCCGCCGGAGCCGGAGTCCACTCGAGTTTCTCGGCGGGAAGGTGCTCCACCGCCTCAGAGCAGGTCCCGGGATTCGACCACCTCGGCCCCGTAGAACGTCTTCAGGTAGTCGAGCGCCCTCTGCTGCCGGGTCTGAACCGGTTCCTCGCCGAGAGGTTCGAACACGGCGGTGGCGTCGGCCGGGACCACCACCCGCAGACCCCTCCGGAACGCGTCGTAGGAGGTGTGGCGGATGCAGCAGTCGGTGTGCTGACCCACCAGCACGACCTGACCCACCTCATGGATGGCGAGGTTGGTCGCCATGTCGGTCTCGGTGAACGCCGAGTAGTAACGCTTGGGAACGACCAGGTCGGGTTGCTCGGGTCGCAGGTCGTCGATCACCTCGGCGCCCCGGGTGCCCGCCATGGCATGCTCACCGAAGATCGCCAACTCGAAGTCTCCAGGACGGTGCGCGTCGTTGGCGTAGATCACGACCCAGTCGTCCCGACGCCGAGCCTCTTCGGCCAACGCGCCGATCGGATCGATGATCGGCTTCGCAGCCGGGTTGGCCAGGGTCCCGTCCACGAAGTCGTTCAGCATGTCGACGATCACCAGTGCCGTCTTCATTCGCCTCCTCCTCGTGACTCGGTCGAATCCTAGGCTCGCTCGAAAGCCTCTCAGACCGGCACCCTCCGGGCGATCTCCTCGCCGATGGCCAGTGAGGCCGTCGCTGCCGGGGACGGGGCGTTGAGGACCGCCACCACCCGATCGTCTTGGGCGAAGACGAAGTCGTCGACCAGGCTTCCGTCGGGGGCCAAGGCCTGGGCTCGCACCCCGGCGCCGGCCCGGACCAGGTCGCCGGGCAGGAGGGCAGGTAGGAGCCGGCGGGCAGCCTTCAGCAGGAGCGGAGGCCAGAGTGAGCGGAGGATCTCGGCCAACCCGGTGCGCCAATAGCGACGCACCAGGGCTGCTAACCCTGGGGTCCGCAGCACATCCAAGGTGTCGGAGAGGGACACCCGACCCCACGAATAGCCCTCCCGAGCCAGTGCCGGAACCGCGTTGGGACCCACTTCCACCTCGCCGGCCAGCTTCTTGGTGAAGTGGACGCCCAGGAACGGGAACGCCGGGTCGGGCACCGGGTAGATGAGACCTCTCACCAGCTCGGGTCGTCGAAGATGCCAGTACTCGCCCCGGAAAGGAACGATCCGGACCGAAGGCTCCAAACCCAACGCGGCCGCCACCCGATCCGACTGGAGTCCGGCACACGCGACCGCCACGCTGCCCCCCACCGAAGTCCCGTCGGCCAGCCGCAGCCTCACACCGTCCGAGCGGCGGTCGGCTCCCACCACCGGTGCGCCCATCACGAATCGCGTGTTGCGGCTCCGGAGGATCTCCGCCAGCGCGGCCGCGACCCTTCGGAAGTCGACCACTCCTGCCCCCGGCACGTGGAGGGCGGCGATCCCTCGGGCGTAGGGTTCCAGGTCGGCGAGTTCGTCGGGTCCGATCCTGTGGGCTTCGACGCCGTTGGCCGAAGCACGCCGCTGGAGTTCGTCCAGCCGGGGTAGCTCGTCTTCGTCGACCGCGACGATGACCTTCCCGCTGATCCGGGTCGGGATGTTTGCTTGGTCGCAGAAAGCGATGAGTCGTCGCCGACCTTCGACACACAGCCGGGCTTTGGCCGAGCCGGGTCGGTAGTAGACACCGGTGTGGATCACACCCGAGTTGTGGCCCGTCTGATGCACCGCGAGCTGGGGTTCCTTGTCGACGACCACCACCTCGGCACCCCTCTCGGTGAGCGCCAAGGCTGTGGCCAACCCCACGATGCCGGCACCCACCACCACTACGTCCCCGCCGCTCTCCAAGACTCCTCCTCGCTCGTGGTCGCCCCTGGATATTCGCTCGCCCCCGGTTCCGTCAAATGACGGCTGCACACTCCGGCCCCGGGCTACCTTTGTCCGGTGGCCCGCCACGCACGCAACCCCGACCGAGGACCCCTGGTAGGCGCCCTGTTCTCGGCGGTGTTCCCGGGATGGGGTCAGCTCCTCCGCGGCCGGCGGCGAGTCGGCTGGACCGTGATGGGGGCGGCAGCCGCGGTCATGGTCGTCTCGTTAGCAGCGTTGATCTGGGCCGGGCCCACCGAGCTGGCGCGGTGGCTGGTCTCTCCCCGGGTGCTGCTGGTGTTTCTGGTGCTCAACCTGGCTCTGGGCTCGTTCAGGTTGTGGGCGGTGCTGGACGCGTCGCGGGGTTCGAGCGGCCCGGTAGCCGGCCTGGTCGCGATCGTGGTGATCGGCACGGTGGTGTTCCCTCATGGAGCCGTCGCGTGGGGCCAACTCCGTACCTACCGGTTCCTCAACTCGGTGTTCGTAGCCCCGACCAGCCCCACGACCACCGCCACGACCGCTACCGCCCCGCCCACCTCGGCGACATCATCGTCTACCACCACCACCTCGCCCACCACGACCACCACCACCCACCCCTGGGAGGGCAAGGATCGGCTCAACATCCTGCTCCTGGGAGGCGACTCGGGGCCGGGCCGGACCGGCGTCCGGACCGACACAGTGATCCTCGCGTCGGTCGGGATCCACACCGGCGACGTGGCGTTGTTCGGTTTCCCCCGAAACCTGACCGGACTCAGGTTCGCGGACGGATCCGAATTCACTGCCTACCAGGGGATCCTCAACGAGGTGTACCTGTATGGGAGGGACCATCCGGATCGGTTCCCCGGACACGACCCGGGGGCGGAAGCCATCGAACAGGTGATAGAGGAGCTGTCGGGACTAGAGATCGACCATTTCGTGCTCGTCGACCTCCTGGCCTTCGTGGAGGCGGTGGACGCCCTAGGTGGGGTGACCCTCTACGTCCCGAAACCGGTCAGCGACCCTCGATATCCGCATCAGAACGGCACCACCGTGACCATCCACATCCCCCAAGGGGTACAGACCCTCGACGGCACCCATGCCCTGGCCTACGTCCGGATACGCCGGTACTCCGACGACTACGACCGGATGGCCCGTCAGCGGTGCTTCCTGGCAGCCGTGGCCGCCCAGCTCGATCCGGTACGGGTAATCCGGGCCCTTCCGGCTCTCCTCGACACGCTGGAAGAGCACGTAACCACCGACATTCCCCTGGAACGAGTCCCGGACCTCGTCGAGCTGGCCGCCTCCACCCGGGTCGCCGATGCCCTGTCGGTGACCTTCGGTCCTCCCGACTGGAACGCGGGCTTCTCCTCCCGAGGGTTCCCGATTCCCGACACCGAGAAGATCCGGGAGGCCGTGAGCCTGGCCGTCACCGACCCGGCCGCGGCCAGGGTCACCTACCGGCTGGAGGAAACGGGTGAGTCCTGCGGATACGGAGACGACCCCACCCAGCCACCGCCGGAGACCACCACCACACCCCCCAGCTCGTCCCCCTGAGTCATCGTCGCCTCAGCGCAGCCCGAGGAGTGGCGGCCAGGATCCGCAGATCGAGCCAGAAGGAACGCTCCTCGACGTACCTCAAATCCCAGTACGCCCGCTCACCGAAGGTGGCTTCGGACGCTCCGTGGATCTGGGCCAGTCCGGTCATCCCGGGTCTCACCTGATGACGCCTACGGGCGTCTTGGTCCAGCAGGGCGGCTTCTTCGGGTACCAGCGGCCTCGGTCCCACCAACGACATGTCACCCTTGAGCACGTTCCAGAGGTTGGGCAGCTCGTCCAGGGAGGTGCGGCGAAGGAAGCGACCCACCCGGGTGACTCGGTGGTCCCCGTCGATCCAGAGGGGCTTGGAGCCGGCGTCGCCACCTGAGGCACCGACCCTGCCGACGCTGGCCACGTCGGCCAGGTGGCGGCGAAGGGGCTCGTCGGACGCCCCGTGTCCCATGGTGCGGAACTTGAACATGACGAAAGGACGCTCGTCGAGTCCGATCCTGATCTGACGATGAAGAGCCGGCCCTGGGGTGTCGAACTTCACGGCGAGCGCCAACAGTGCCTGCAACGGCGCGGTCAGCACCAGCAGCCCGCCGCCCACCGCCAGATCGAATATCCGCTTGCCTGGGGCCTGCTCGGAAACGGCTACCGCCACCGCCAGAAGGGCCACCACCTCACCACAGAGGACCGCCCAACCCACCCGGAGGTCGGCCGTCCAAGGGCCGACCGCCACGACCGCTCCCGCCGCTACGAGCGCACCCGTCCATGCCGCCGCCAGCCTGCCGGTGGCTCCCAGAGCAACCAGGACCTGATCCAGGAACACCGAGCCCGAGGCGATCACGCAGGACGCGACGGCGAGACCGGCCAGGAGTCCAGAGGGCCGGAACTCCGGCCCGAACAACCATCCAATCAGGTCGGGCCCGACCAGAGACCCGGCAGCGAACGAGGGAACCGCCGCCAGGGCGGTCGCAGCCACGAACCTGGCGGCCCACCTCTTCAGGCCCTCGTGATCCTTCCGGGCGGCCATCGTCGACAAGGCGGCGAGGAGACGGGCAGCCAGGTTCTGGGCGATCAGCAGGGGAGCCCGAGCCAGCGAGAAGGTGACGAACACCACGCTGACCGTGGTCGCAGCCGACGCACGGTCGTGTTCGATCAGCCCGGCCACCAGCGGACCCGCCAGCACGAACGCCTGGGAGATGGCACCTGCCAACACGAACCCGGCCATCAGGGCACCCGACCCGGTGCGGGCGGGTACGCGTCGGTCCGACCGCCGGAACGGGCGGAGCGCCAACACCAGCAGAGGCGGGAGCGCCACCATCCAGGCGAAGTCGACCGCGTCGGGATTCCGACCGGCCCAGAACAATGCCAGCGCCAGCCTGACCACCGCGGCCCCACCCGAAGCGAACCCGTACGCCAGGTAGCGCGCTCGGCCCGCCAACGCGCCCCTGGCCAACGCGAAGAGACCGTGAGTGGCTACCACCGCCCCGCCTACCAACAAGAAGGCCGGCTCCCCGGCGAACAGCCGATCTCGGGCGATCGCGACGAAACCGAGCATCGCCGCCTCGGCTGCTGCCAAGGCGATGAGGATCGACCTCCGATCGTGATAGTCGGGTGCGCCTCCCCTGGCCAGCGCCAGCCGGCGCACGGTGAGCAGCTCCACCGGGGTGAGGAGGACGGCGAGGATCAACGAGTGGACCGAAAGAAGGGCGGCCACCGGAGCGAAGCCCTCGTCTCCCAGGGTGCGGCCGCCGATGATCTGGAAGCCATAGGCGGCGACCCCGGCCACCACCGACCCCACCGCGATCGCCGGTGTCCCGTCGCGTGCCAGTCGACCCAACAGGGCACGCAGCGAACCGGCCGGTTTCATGCCGTCAAGGTACAGCGGCGAGCCCGGCGGCAGAGACCATTCAGGCGAACACCGCGGTCTTGTTCCCGTACACGAGCACCCGGTGCTCCAAATGGAGGCGAACGGCACGGGCCAACACGACTCGTTCCAGGTCCCGTCCCTTCTGGACCAGGTCTTCGACGTCGTCCCTGTGACTGACCCGGACCACGTCCTGTTCGATGATGGGACCCTCATCCAGCTCTTCTGTCACATAGTGGGCGGTGGCGCCGATCACCTTCACTCCGCGGCTGTGAGCCTGGTGGTAGGGGCGGGCGCCTGCGAAGGCGGGAAGAAAGGAATGGTGGATGTTGACGATCCGATTCGGATAACGGTCCACCACCCGGTTGGTGAGGATCTGCATGTAGCGGGCCAGGACGACCAGACCCACGTCGAGTTCCTCCAGGAGCCCCACCAGACGCTGCTCCTGGGAACCCTTGTTTTCCGGGGTCACCGGCAGGTGGAAGTACGGGAGCCCGTGTCTGGCCGCCACCGGTGCATGATCGGGATGGTTGGACACCACCGCCACCGGCCTGCCGGGCAGCTCGCCGGTCTCCCAGCGGGCCAGCAGATCCACCAGACAATGGGGTTCCCGTGAACAGAGCACGGCCACGTTGGTCACATGATCGGAACGGCGAAGATCCCAGGTCATCCCGAACCGTTCGGCCACCGCTCGAAAACCCTTTTCGAGGTCGGGCAGGTCTATCCCGGCCAGGTCGAACTCCACCCGCTGCAGGAACAGCGAAGCCTGCCGGTCGACGTGCTGATCGGCGTGGACGATGTTGGCTCCCCTCTCGTAGAGGAACCCGGACACCGCAGCCACGATGCCGGGCCGGTCGGGGCAGGATATGAGCAGGGTTGCTGTCTCCACGGGACCGGCAAGGCTAACCCCGGCCAGGACGAGGCTGAGCCATGGGTACAGTTCTGCCCTCGTGTTCCGTCGCTTCGCCGAGTCGATCGTCTGGATGCTGCTGGTCGCCGCCTGCACGACCACCGCGACCGACGCCACCCCGCCGATCTCTCCGACCTCGATTCCATCCACCACGGTGCCGGGACCGGGGAGTCCCCAACCCCTGGTCGGATCTGGGGAAGCGGAGATCGCCTACCGGGTGGTGACCGAAGCCGACTTCCCGGTGGTGCTCACCCCCGGTCCCGAAGGGACATTGGTCGCAACCAAGGATGGGAAGGTCTATCGCCTCGAAGGCGATCGGCTGGTGGAGGTTCTCGACATCTCATCCAGGGTGGAGAACGAGCACGAACAGGGGTTCCTCGGTATGGCCGTCGACCCGCTCCACCCCGACCGGCTCTACGTCCACTACTCGAAGGCGGTGACCGGGGACACGGTGGTGTCCCGATTCAGGATCGACCCCGACGGGATCGACCCGCGGTCCGAAGAGGTGGTGTTCACGTGGGAGCAACCCGGACAGGTCCACAACGGCGGCATGATCCAGTTCGGTCCCCACGGTCTCCTCTACATCGGTTTGGGGGATGGAGGCGGGATCGGAGATCCTTTCGGAAACGGCCAGAACGTCGAAACCCCTCTGGGCGGGATCCTGCGGATCGACCCGCATGGGGGGGAGCCGTACGCAGTGCCGGCCGACAACCCCTTCCTCGGCGAAGGCTCCCCCGAACTGTGGGTGTACGGCCTCCGTAATCCATGGCGGTTCTGGATCGACTACCCCACCGAGACGATGTACATCGGCGACGTCGGGCAGGCTCTGTCGGAGGAGATCGACGTGGTCGGCTTGGACGAGGGAGGCGTCAACTTCGGATGGTCGATCATGGAGGGAAACCACTGCTACGGCACCGAGACCGAGCCGGCGCCCGACTGTGACCGGAGAGGACTGAGGGCGCCGGCGGTCGAGATCGTCCGCCGTGGACAGAACGCGTGCGCGGTGGTGGGCGGGGTGGTCTACCGGGGCGACGCCATCCCCGAACTCCAGGGTCACTACCTCTACTCCGACTTCTGCGGGGGATGGCTGCGGTCGTTCCGTTGGGTGGACGGGGTGGTGGTGGACGAACGGGACTGGACCCCTCAGGTGGGGGCCGCCGGTCAGGTGGTCTCTTTCGGGGTGGACCGGGCCGGCGAGGTGTATCTGTTGACCACCGACCGGATCCTCCAGATCGTCCCCGCGGATTGACCCGGATCCGGGTGGGGGCTAGAAACCACGGGGTGGACGACTGGCGGATCCTCCCACCCGAGCCGATCACCGACCTGGACGCATACCTGGGGATCGGTGGCGGAGAAGGGCTGTGGAGGGCGCGTCGATCCGATCCTCACGACGTGGTCGACTTGGTTCGCCGCTCGGGGCTGAGGGGCAGGGGAGGAGCCGGGTTCCCGACGGGTGTGAAATGGCAGACCATCGCGTCGGCCGATCCCGGACAGACCCGGTACGTGGTGTGCAACGCAGCCGAGGGGGAACCGGGCACCTTCAAGGACCGGGCGATCCTGCGATCGAACCCCTACCAGGTGCTGGAAGGTATCGCCATCGCCTGTCACGCGGTGGGAGCGGTCGAGGCGTACATCGGGATCAAGGCCTCCTTCACCCGGGAGTTGGAGGTGCTCCACAGGGCCGTCGACGAGATCCGGGATGCCGGACTGTTGGAAGGCATCGGCCTGACCCTGGTCCGTGGGCCCGAGGACTACCTGTTCGGAGAGGAGAAGGCGCTGCTGGAGGTGATCGAAGGCCGTGACCCGCTGCCCAGGTGGTACCCGCCCTATCTGGTGGGGCTCCACGCCGGTCTGGTGGCGGGGGTGGGGGCCGGGTCGGCCGGCCCGTGGGAGGTCGCCAACCCGACCCTGGTCAACAACGTGGAGACCCTGGCCAACATCCCGTCGATACTCCGGAACGGCCCGGACTGGTTCCGTCAGGTGGGAACCGACCGATCCCCGGGGACCATGGTCTTCACCGTGTCGGGTGACACGCGAGTGGAGGGAGTGTTCGAGCTGCCCTTGGGGGTTCCGTTGGCGGTGCTCGTCGATGGAATGGCTGGGGGTACCGACAGGCCGTTGAAGGCGGTGCTGCCGGGGGCCTCCAACCAGCCGATCCCCGGTGAGCTGATCGACACCCCGGCGGCTTTCGAGACCCTCGCCGAGATCGGCTCGGGTCTTGGCTCCGGAGGGTTCGTGGTGTTCGACGATTCGGCGTGCATGGCCGACGTGGGAAGGGCCTACTCGCGGTTCCTCGCCGAGGAGTCCTGCGGCCAATGTCCCCCCTGCAAGCTGGGATGCACCTCCCTGGCCGACCTGTTCGACCGGCTCGAGACCGGCGACGCCGATCCGTACCTGCTCCAGGAGATGGCGGCGTGGACCGAGCAGGTCACCGACGCCAACCGGTGTGGTCTGGGGGCGGGAGAGCGAGCCCTGGCTGCGGGCATCCTCAACCGGTTCTCGGAGGAACTGGCTTCCCACATACCCGGGGGTTGTACGGTCGAGCGGAGGGTCCAGGTGGCCAAGCTGGTCGACCTGGTGGAGGGGAGGTTCGTCACCGCTCCAGAACGATCCGAGCGGCCCGACTGAACCCGGCGTGGCCCGGCTCGTCCAGCCTCACCAGGCCGGGCAGGTCGGCTTCGAAGGGTCGTCCGTCGAGGGCGGGGAGGAGGATGGGATGGTCGACCTCGGCCAGCATCGGGAGGTCGTTGGGGGCGTCGCCCACCGCGAAGGTGGTGAGCTGCCGATCGCGGAGTCGACGTAGGAACCAGCGCACCCCGGTGCCCTTGTCGTGTCGGCCGTGGGTCGTCCAGAATCGGCTGCCCCTCTGCACCCGGAGACCCCTCCGATCCAGCGCACCGACCAGGACCCCCGGTTTGCGGCCCACCAGGAACGTCTCCGACCAGCGCCGGTTTCGGGCTCTCTCGGCCTCTTCCCGGGTCAGTCCCGTCACCTCGGCCACCTCCTCTGGGGTCATGTCCCCGTAAGGCCTTATCCGGACTCCGGTCTCCTCGGCCGCTTCGGTCAGCCTCCGGCGGACCTCCCGGTAGTCGATCCCCCAACCGCCGATCTCGATGGGCGGGGCGTGGAGGTCGCATCGGGGGAAACCCGGAGGGACACCCACCCCCCCGCCGTTCTCGGTGACGAACAACCCGGGTACTCCGAGCGTCTCGGCGAGGTGACGCTGCTCGTCGAAGGTCTTCGAGGAACACCACACGACCATCACCCCGGCATCGAGGAGCGCCCGGAGGGCTTCTCCCGCGGGCCGGTAGGAGGCGTCTAGGAGGGTGCCGTCGAGGTCGGTGAAGAGGATTTTCACGGTTCGAACAGGAGGTCGAGCACCAGCGCCGCCGTCCAGGCGAACTGGGAGGCCCCCTGACCCTTCCCGCTTCGGGGGTCGTAGTGCTCGAAGAAGCCGCTTCGACGGGGTAGCTCGATCATCGACCGGCGAAGGGTCTCGGCCAGCCGGTCGAACCCATACCGTTTGAGACCCCGGTAGAGGATCCAGTTGACGTTTATCCAGATCGGTCCCCGCCAGTAGTTGGTCGGCCGGAACCGCCCGTCCCGGGGGTCGAAGCTGGGGACCATCCACGTGGTCGAGTCGAGCTGGACCCCGACGGTCCTGGTCAGCTGGTCGACCATCGCGTCGGCCTGCCGGCGGGTCGGCACCCCGGCATACAGGGGCGCGTAGGCCGCGCCGACCCTGGTGCAGATCGGCTCCTTGGTGATCAGGTCGAAGTCCACGAAGGTGGACAGCTCCTCGTCCCACAGGCGTCTGCGCATCCCGGCCTTGGTCTCGTCCGCCCACCGTTCGAACGACGTGGGGTCGGCGCCCACGATCCGGCAGATCTCGGCCAGGTCGGCGTTTGCCTGAACCCAGAGCGAGTTGTAGAGCACGTCGGCGATAGCGAACGGGGTCACCCGGCAGATCAGCTCCGGGTGGTAGTTGTGTTCCCTGAACAGCTTGACCAACTGGACGTAACGGTCGTACTCGTCGTCGGAGGGTCTCTCCTCCGGTTTGGCGTGATTCAGGTCGGCTCGCACCCAGTCGCGGACCTGCTCGGGCAAGAGACGGCTCAGGGCCTCGTCCCACAGCGGCGAGTTGTCCATTCCCGACTCCCAGGGGTGCCAGATCTCGACGAGGTGGTCGTCGTTGCGGATGCGCTCCCGACGGAGATACCAGTGCCAGGCCGCCAAACGGGGGAGGATCTCCTCCAGGAACCGGTGGGCTCGGTCACGGTCCCGGGCGTGCCGGTAGATGGCCAAGGCCGCGGTCGCATGCACCGGAGGCTGGACTATCCCCGAGGTCCTCGGCCGGCGGGGCGCGTACGGGTTGCGTTCGGTTTGCCAGAAGTCGGGACCGGGAAAGTAGTCGGCGTGGTCGTCCGTGAACACGATGTGGGGAAGCAGCCCGTTGGACCATTGACCGGAGAAGAGGGAACGAAGTTCGGCTTCGGCACGTTCTTGGGCGTAATGCGAATAGCCGATCGCGACGAACGCGGCGTCCCAGCTCCACTGGTGGGGGTAGAGACCCGGCGACGGCCGGGTGGCGTAACCCAGCCAGTTTCCCTCGAGGACCCCCATGGCCTCGAGCACCAGTTTGGCGTCGGCTTCGTCGAGATCTCTTCGGATTCCCGTTATCGACCTCCAGCCGCCAGACTGAAGGTTAACCGTTGACTCGGAACCACCTGAGGAATAACGTAAACCGAACGAATGTTCGACCTAGACGTATGAACGTGAAGAACACCACGAGCACCCAGAAGGAAGACCGGAGGCGCCGTGGACGGGGGGACGTGCCCGTCGACGAGCGTGGACGACTGACCACCGACCTGGTGGCGCAGTACCTCCACGGGGTCGGCGGCTACGAGCTCCTGACCGCGGAGGACGAGGTCCGCCTCGCCCAGGAGATGGAGGCGGGGCGAGAAGCCGCGCAGCGTCTGGAACGGGGCGAAGTCTCCGACCCGGAGGAGAGGCGACGCCTCGAACGGACCGTGCGCAAGGGAGAGGCCGCCAAGGACGCCTTCGTGGCCGCCAACCTGCGTCTGGTGGTCTCCAACGCGCGCCGGTACGCCGGCAACCAGCTGGAGCTCCTCGACCTGATCCAGGAGGGCAACCTGGGTTTGATCCGAGCGGTCGAGAAGTTCGACTGGCGGAAGGGGTTCAAGTTCTCCACCTACGCCACCTGGTGGATCCGCCAGGCGATGCAGCGCGCCCTGGCTCAGCACGCCAACACCATCAGGATCCCGGCCGGATTGTTCGACATCCTCCCTCGGGTCAGGCAGGCGGTCGACGAGCTCTCCACCCGGCTGGGTCGGGCACCCACCCCGGAGGAGGTGGCCGAGGAGACCGGAGTGGAAGTGTCGACGGTCGAACGGGCGTTGGATCTGGCCCAGGTCGTGGCCCTCGAGACCCCGGTGGGGGAGGACGGCGCCCAGCTCGGCGATTTCGTGGCCGACGAGGACGCTCCCGACCCGGAGGAGGAGGTGGAGCGGATCATCCTGTCGGAGGCCTTGGAGGAGGCGCTGTCCAAACTCACCGACCTGCAGAGGGAGCTGCTCGTCCTGCGTTTCGGTCTGGTGGATGGCCGACCCCGCCCCATGGTGGAGATCACCGAGGCGACCGGCCTACCCGAGCATCAGGCCAGGGACGAGATCAACGCCGCGCTGGCGGTGCTCGGCGAGGTGTTGAAGCCGCTCGAGGAGATGATGGCGGCCTAGGACTGCCGGCGGTGACTTCCGGCCAGGACCACCAGCCCCAAGACGACCAACACCGAGGGCCACACCAGACGTAGCTCTAGCGTCCACCAACCCGCCTGATGCCCCAAGGTGGCCACGCCGAACAGGGCGAAGGCCGTCCCCAAGATGACCGCGCCGAAGTGGGGTCTCATGGCACCACCTCGACCGAGCCGATACCCACCTCGATCTCGAGTGTCAGGGTCGGGTCGCCCTCCCCGAACGTCTCGGTGATTTCCAGGTCGGCTCCCTGATGGACGGTTTCTCCCATCGCAGCGCTACCGAGCCCAACCCGGGCCGACACCCTGGTGGTGCCCTGGGCTGGAACCCTGACGGTGACCGACCCGATCCCCACCTTCAGGCGCGTGGTCCTGTTTCCGCCCAGGGAGACGCGGGAGAGGTCCAGGGTGAGGTCGCCGACACCGAGTTCGTAGACGGGTTCGAGATCCGCCTCCGATTCCGGCGCGAACGTCCGATCCGACACTCCGGTCACCGAGGTCACCACGGTGTGGACCTGGACCAGACCGAGGGAGAGCAAACCGAGGACGACGGCCACCGCTACCAGGCTTCCGTCGAGACGACCCTTGAACCCCGTCCACGCGATGGCCAGTCCGACTACGACCAGAGCGATCGACACGACCACTCCGAACCTGACGTCGAACAAACCGAGGGCGTGACCCAGCCAGAGGAGACCGGCCCCGACCAGGGACCATCCCAGCACGACCCGGGTCGACGATCGATCGTCCACGGTAGGGGTCACCGGGGTCCCTTCCCTAGTACCAGCACCAGGCCAATGGCTATCAGGGCTGCCGGCCACAGGAGGTCGCCGAGACCGGGAGCCAGACGATCGGCGAGGACCAAGACACCCACCCCCACCATCACCCACCTCACCGTTCGTCGAAGCGCCGGGTTGGGTGCGGTGTCCCGTTCGTTACCGGTGGTGGAGTCTTCTTCCGGCATCACCAGCCACAACACGATATATGCGACCAGCCCGATCCCTTGTATGAACGCCGCGGCCAGGAAAGCGACCCGGATGAGGATGGGATCTACCCCGAGGGAGCGGGCCAGGCCGCCGCACACTCCGGCGATCACCCGGTCGGATCTGCTTCTGGTCGGTTTTGGGGAGCCGACGATGGAGGAGGGGCCGGTGTCTTCCTCGGGTCGGTCCATCCCCGCCGAGTCTACGCGAGGGCCCGGACGGCGCCGGCCGTCCCGGCGGCCGACCAGGTCGCTCCCCGGTCGTCGGACATGTAGACGACCCGGCCGACGGCGGTCGCCATCCGGCCGTCTCGCACCGCCAGACAGTGGGTATCGACGTTGTCTTCCAGTCGGAGATCCTCCGAGATCCGCTTCGGGACGTGGTCCTCGACCAAGTAGACGGCGGAGCGGGCTCCTCCCGGCCCGGTGGAGACCGACACCACCGGCGTGTCGCCCAGCCAGGCCACCGCCCGACCATACCGGGCGTGGAGACCCTGGGCTATCTCCTCCCATGTCCGAAACCCGTCGTTCGAGAGGAACAAACCCCGGGCGGTGGCCGCCCCTACCGGACCGCCCGCCGAGGCACATACCTGGTGGACGTCGGCTTCGATGTCCACGGTGGGGACCCAACCGCCGGGGTCTCTCCGGAGTATCCCACCCACGTGGACGTTGACCAGTATCTCCCCTTCGACGGTTCGGGTGAGCGACCGCACGTCGGGTGGGCCGCCCCAAGGGGTGAACCAGGTGTCCCGGCCGGGAGCTTCGAGAAACGCCTCGTCTTCCACCCACCGGCCGTCGTGGAGTCGAAGCAGACGAGCTTCCGAGCACCCCACCCAGACGGTGCCCTCGGTGGGGAGCAGGCAGTTCGGGTGGTAGCCGTCGGGTATCCGCCCGACCGGCTGGTCGTCGACGACGACCGTACCGGAATCCTCGAGACATAAGACCGAGTCGCCTGATCGAGCCAGATGTCGCAGCGGGCCCTCCCGTATCGGTTCGACACCCGCCGGGCTGACCGCCTCCAGGTCCCAACTGGTGGCGGCCAGGATCACGGCGTCAGCGCCAGCCGGCCGAGGACCCGACGCTCGGCCACCAGTCGAAGGGCCTCCGGGGCTTCGGGGAGAGGAAAGACCTCGGTGACGGGAGGTCGAAGCCCGTGCCGATCCACCCAGGAGGCGAGCAGTTCGAGCTGACCAGCCACCCGATCCGGTCGTCTCTCGGCGAAGGCCCCCCAGAAGACCCCCACCAGGGAAGCCGACTTGAGGAGAGGAAGATTGGCGGGGACGCCGGGTATCTCACCGGCTGCGAAACCGACGACCAGCAGGCGCCCCTCCCAGGCGAGAGCCCGGAACGCCTGTTCGGTCGTCGCGCCTCCGACCGGGTCGAACACCACGTCGGCTCCTCGCCCTTCGGTGACCCTCCGGATCGCCTCCTTGAGATCCTCCCGGTCGTAGCGGATCACCGTCGAAGCTCCCATCCTGTGGGCGAACGCAGCCTTCTCGTCGGACGAAACCGCGGCCACCACCGTCGCACCCAGGATCCGACCGAGCTGCACCGCGGCGGTGCCCACACCGCCGGACGCTCCCAGCACCACCAGCACCTCGCCGGGGCGGAGGGCAGCCCTGTCGACCAGCGCGTGGTAGGCGGTGCCATACGCGACCAGGAAGGTGGCCGCCTCGGTGTCGGAGAGGCCCGGCGGGGCGGGAAAGACGGAGCCAGCTTGGGCCTTCACCCGTTCGGCGTAACCGCCCCACCCGGTGAAGGCCACCACCCGGTCGCCCGGATCCAGACCGTCGACTTCGGCGCCGATCTCGGTCACCGTGCCACACACTTCGAAGCCGGGTGAGAAAGGCAGCGGAGGGCGGACCTGATAGAGCCCCTGGGTCATGAGTAGGTCGGCGAAGTTGACGCCCGCTGCCCGGACGTCGATCACCACCTCGCCCGGACCGGGGCTGGGATCGGGCGCGTCCGCCCAGCGGAGGTCCTCCAACCCACCCCGCTTCTCACACAGGATGGCCTTCATGTCACTTCTCGGGGACCGCCCGCTGCGCAATGTGCGACATCGGGGCGTCAGGCGGAAGGGTGCCCAGGGTCGCTCCCCAATCGCCGTCGAGTCTCGTCCGGATCCAGGTATCGGCTACCGCGGTGTCGTCGCCTTCCACCAGAAGGGCTGCCGCCCACACCCGGGCGAGGATCTCGGCCGACCTCCTGGCCTCGGCCTCGCCGCCTCCCGACACCAGGTCGGCTGCCAGGTTCACCGCCCGCCGTACACGGGCGTCACCCGACCTGCGGAGCTCGTCGAGGAACACCTCGATGGCGTCGGGTTCCCGGTGGAGGACCCGGCCCAGGTCGAGGGCGATCACGTTGCCCGACCCCTCCCAGATCGAATTGAGAGGAGCTTCCCGGTAGAGGCGCGGCATGATCGACTCCTCGACGTAGCCGTTGCCGCCCAGGCATTCCATCGCCTCCACCGCGACCGGGGGGCACCGTTTGGTGACCCAGTATTTGGCGACGGGGGTGGCGACACGACGAAACGCCCTCTCGTGATCGTCGATGGGTGCCCGGTCGAAGGAGGCTGCGAGGCGGAGCATCATCAGCTCGGCGGCTTCGGTCTCCAACTCCAGGTCGGCCAACACGTTCTGCATGAGTGGCTTGTCGATCAGCTTCGACCCGAACGCCGACCTGTGGGCTACATGCCATCCTGCCTGCGCTACCGCCTGCCGCATGATCGCGGCCGATCCGATCGCGCAGTCGAGCCGAGTGCCGTTGACCATTTCGATGATGGTTCTTACGCCTCGACCTTCGTCGCCGATCAGCCAGCCGAGGGCGCCTTCCAGTTCGAGCTCGGCCGACGCGTTGGACCGGTTCCCCAGTTTGTCCTTGAGTCGTTGCAGGTGGATCCGGTTGCGGGTCCCGTCGGGGGCGAAGCGGGGAACCAGAAAGCAGCTCAGCCCGCCCGGTGCCTGGGCCAGCATCAGGAAGGCGTCGGACATGGGAGCCGAGGTGAACCACTTGTGGCCGGTGAGCCGATACAGCGAACCCGATCCCGAGCCCTCCACCGGTTCGGCCCGGGTCGTGTTGGTGTTGACGTCCGAACCTCCCTGCTTTTCGGTCATGCCCATGCCGACCAGGTTGCCGTCCTTCTGCCAGGCAGGGACGTCCCTGGGGTCGTACACCCGGGACACCACCCTGGGTTCCCAGGAAGAAGCCAGTTCCGGCTGGAAGCGCAGCGACGACACCGACGCGCAGGTCATCGACAGCGGACACCCGACACCGGCTTCCACCTGACCCAGCAGGAAGAACGCCACGGCCCTCGCCACGTGGGCCCCTTCTCCAGGAGGTCTCTCCCAGGGGAGCGAATGCAGTCCGTGCTCTACCCCGAGCTCCATCAAAGAGTGGTAGGCAGGATGGAATTCGACGACGTCGATCCGATTGCCGAAACGGTCGTGGGTGCGGAGCTCCGGTGGATGACGGTTCGCTTGGAAGCCCCACCGGTACACCTCGGCCGACCCGACCCGTTCGCCCAGAGCGATCAGTTCGTCGTGCGCCCATTTGGCGCCGTACCGGGCGGTCGCCTCCGGAACCACCGGGTTGCTCCGGTAGGGGTTCCAGTCCTCCAGTGGGGGAGGCTGATTGAACACCTGATGGGTGGGGTCCATGACCGATCCCAAGCCTAACCGGTGGTCGTCTCGGGGTCGGGAGGAGATTCAACGTTCGGACGGGATGATGAGTCTGGCTGCCCGGTCACCGACCAGGTAATCGCCTGCCCAGGAGATCATCGCCGCGAGACGGTTACGGAAGCCGACCAGTTTGAGGAGGTGGAGTCCCAACCAGATGGTCCAGGCCAGGAACCCCCGGAGTCGTATCCGCCCGAACAGGTCGACGACCGCGGCATTCCGACCGATCACCGCCATCTGACCCAGGTCCCGGTAGCGGTATGGCACGGTCGGTAGACCCTGCAGGGTCCTCATCACGTTCTCCGCGACCCGGGTGCCCTGCTGCTGGGCGTTGGGAGCCACCATCGGTGCCTCCACCCCGACGGGGAGGGCTGCGTCTCCCACCACCCACACTCCCTCGGCTCCTGCCACCGACAGGTCGGGTCTCACCTCGACTCGACCTCCCCGCCCGGTGGGAAGTCCCCAGACGGCCAGGTCTGGTGGTCCCCCCACGCCTGCGGTCCAAACCACGGTGGAAGCCTCGACCGTCCCGCCGGTCTCCAAGCGGGCACCGTGTTCGGACACCTCGGCCACCGGGGAGTCGACGCGGACTTCAACGCCCATACGTCGCAGTCGAGTGAGGGCGTAGCTCCTGAGTCGAGGCGGGTAGGTCGGTAGGAGATCTCCCCCTGCTTCGAGGAGGATCACCCGGGCGTCGTCCAGGCCCGGTATGTCGCCGCGCAGCGGCCCCCTGATCAGCTCCGCCAGGGCTCCGGCCAGCTCCACTCCGGTAGGACCCCCGCCGACCACCACCACCGTCCGATCCGCCGATCGCCGGGCTGCGTTCCAGGTGGAGCGTTCGACGCACCGCAGGATGTGATTGCGGAGGGCTACGGCCTGGTCGAGGGTGCGCAACGGCCAGGCGTGTTCCTCAGCGCCCGGGACCCCGAACCAGTTGGTCACCGAACCGACCGCCAGTATCAGGTGGTCGTACCGCATCCAGTCGCCGTCGACGTCGATCTGTCGTCCTTCCGGGTCGACCCGGCGAACCGTCCCCATCCGGAAGTCCACGTTGCCCATTCTGCGGACGATGGCGCGAATCGGGTAGGCGACGTCCCCGGGTTGGAGCTCCGCCGCCCCGACCTGATAGAGCAGGGGAAAGAAGGTGTGATGGTTGTGACGATCGATCAGCATCACGTCGATCGGGTGCGGAGCGAGAGCCTTGGCGGCCGACAGCCCAGCGAACCCAGCGCCCACCACCACCACCCGGGGCCTCCTCTCACCGATCATCGGTCCTCCAGGGTGCTGCCCCGAATCGGGCGAGGGCGAGCGCCGCGAGGACGTGCCAGACGGCGTGGCCCTGGAGCAGGGAGTCGGGACGGCAGAGCGGGCCGCCGGTCCGGGAGAGGTTGCCGATGAGGGTGGCGAGGCCCGCGACCGCGGCGGCTCGTCGGAAAGCCGGGTCCGAGCGATGGTTCCGGAAGACCCGATGAAAGGCCCACCCCGCCAACAGGATCGAGAGGGGCTTACGTACGGAGGGAGCCCGGGCGAAGAGCCAGCCCACGGTCCCGTGGATGGCCCAACGAATCCACCCCGGTGGGCGGGCGAGGGCGGTGAGCAGCCAGGCGATCGAGGCGTCGTGGAACCAGTGGGCGAACCGTCCCCCGGGGCCGTGGGCCAGGAAGGACGACACCCCCACCGACATGGTGGTCAAAGCCAGTTCGGTCCGTCCGGGTCCGGCGCGGAGCACCGCCCAACCCGCGGGCAGGAAAGCGAGGCTGCTCAGAGCGTTGACGGGCTGCCGCAAGAACCCGGTGTGGAAACGCTCACAGTCGGAAGACCCGAAGACCTCGGCCATCATCCGATAGTGTGCCGCCTGACGCAGTTGGCCGCACCTCCCCGGGAACCACCTCCCAGCATATGGGAGCTACCCGATCCGGCAGGGCCGGACGACCTGATCGCGGTCGGCGGCGACCTCGAACCGGGAACCATCCTGGAGGGCTACCGGAAGGGGCTCTTTCCGATGCACCTCGAGGATGGACGACTGGGATGGTGGTCCCCAGTCCGACGGGGGGTCATCCCGGTCGCCGAGTTCCGACCCTCCCGGTCCCTCCGGAAGTCGGCTCGCCGCTACAGCACGACGGTGGACCGGGCTCTCGACGAGGTGATCGCAGGATGCGCCGACCCCTCCCGCCCCCACGGTTGGATCACACCGGAGATCCGCCGTGCGTATGTGGAGCTGGGTCGGCTGGGCTGGGTGCACTCGGTGGAGACCTGGTCGGAGGACGGGGAGCTGGTGGGCGGTCTGTACGGCGTGTCCATCGGTCGGATGTTCTGCGGCGAATCCATGTTCCACCGAAGCCGCGACGCCTCCAAGGTGGCGTTGTGGGCGTTGGTGCGGCTCCTCCACCGGGCGGGCGTCCCGTACATCGACGTGCAGTGGGTGACCCCCCATCTCCGGTCCCTGGGGGCGGTCGAGATCGGCCGGGAGCGATACCTGGATCTCCTGGCAGAAGCACTGCGAGGTGAACCCGCCATCTGGTGGGACGACACGGGCGCCGACGCCGCCACCTAGAGTCCCGGTGACGGCGGAGGAGGAAAACGCTGGCGCGTGTGGTCGCGGCGATCGACGTCACCCATCAGGCGAGGAGGGTCGCGGAGAGGGCCCGTCTCCTGGCCGAGGTCCTCGACGCCGGGCTGACCCTGCTCCACGTCACCGAGACCTGGCCTGAGGCCCTGGTCGATCCCGACGTGGCCGGCCTGCTTCGAAGTCATGAACGGGACCTGGCTGCCGAAACGGCCGAATGGGTGCGTGGACGCACAACCCGGCCCGTCACCATGTTGGGCAGGAAGGGGAACCCCGCATGGGAGATCGTAAAGGAGGGCAAGACAGCCGACCTGGTCGTCGTCGGTTCGTCCAGTGTGGACAGCGCCCGGGTCGGGCCGGTGACCCGCCGGGTGGCAGAGATGGCCCGCAACGACGTGGTGGTGGTGAAGCGGCACCCACGGGCCGAGTATCGCCGGGTGTTGATAACCGTGGACCTGTCGCCTGCCTCGTCCTGGGCGGTCGAGCTGGCCCACCGGCTGGCGCCCCGCGCCGAGAAGACCCTGCTGTTCGTCCTACCCACCCGGTCCGACCTGATGATGGCCTCCGCCGGCATGTTCCCAGAGGAGATCGAGCTGGATCGGAAACGACGCATCGCCGCAGCCAAACAACGGCTGGAGGAGTTCGCACCTGGGGTCGACGCCCGGAGGATCGTCGGGGACGGACCCGTCTTGGAGGTGGTCGCCGAGACGGTCCGCAAGCGGTCGACCGACCTGGTGGTGGCCGCCAGCCGAGGCGCCGGTGCCACCCGTATGGTGCTCCTCGGTTCGGTCGCCGAAGGCCTGTTGGAGGCGGTGCCCTCCGACGTGGCCCTGGCCAGGGTGTCGGCCAGTTTCCGGCGCCCGTAGAATCGGGTCGAGGGCCGGTAGCTCAATCGGTCAGAGCGGCGGGCTCATAACCCGCTGGTTGCAGGTTCGAGCCCTGCCCGGCCCACCCGGCGACGGAGACCCCCTTTCTTCCATCTAACGTTGCGCCCCATGCGCAACCGGGTCGTAGCCGCCCTCGGCGTGGGCCTCGCCGGAGGTCTGCTGTCGGGCTTCTTCGGGGTGGGAGGTGGCATCGTCATGGTGCCGCTGATCCTGTGGGTTCTCAGAGCCGACCAGCACCAGGCCCACGCCACCTCGCTGGCTGCGATCTTCCTGATCGCGGCGTCGGGAGCTGCCGGATATGCGGCGGCGGGGGAGGTGGATCCGGGTACCGGCCTCGCTCTCGGCGCAGGGGCGGTGGTCGGGGCGATCGTGGGGGCCCGGACCATGAACCGAATGTCGGTACCGGCCCTCCAGCTGGCATTCGCGGTCGCGCTGATCGTCGCCGGGATCAGGATGGTCGTGTGATGGAGATCGTCGCGGGAGTCCTGATCGGCTTGGTGGCGGGTTTCGCCGGAGCGGTCGCCGGCATCGGCGGAGGGGTGATCATGGTCCCTTCGATGGTGTTCTTTCTGGGTTTACCCCAGACGACTGCCCAGGGCACGTCCCTGATGGCCATGCTGTTCACCACCGTTGCGGGCACCTGGGTGAACGTGTCCAACCGACGGGTCGATCTGGCTCAGGCCTTCTGGATCGGGCTCGGCGGCGCGGCGGCGGCGCAGGTCGGCAAGGAGGCTGCGCTGGCCATCGACCCCGATCTGCTGCAACGGCTGTTCGGGGTGTTCGTGCTCATCATGGGGCTGCGGATGGCCCGTCGAGGTTGGAAGGGCATCGCCCGCCGGATGCAGGAGGGTTAGCCCACCTCAGCGCCGGCCGCCCGCAGCTCCTCCACGGCTCGTTCTCCATCATCCGGTTGCAGGTTCACCGCGGCCGTCGCGCCCAGAAGGACCGAAGTCGGGTGGCCGAGGCGCACAGCGTCGAGTGCGGTCGCCTTGACGCAGTAGTCGAGGGCCAACCCCACCACCACCGTCTTTTCGACTCCCCGTGCAGAGAGCAGGTCTTCGAGTTCGGTGGGCCGGTCCTCTCCGGTGACCGGGTCGCGCATCGTGAACCCGGAGTAGCCGTCCTCCCCGTGGGATCCCTTTCGCACCACCGGACCGGCGACCACCAGACGGGGATGCAGTTCCGCTCCCCACGTCCCCATTACGCAGTGAACCGGCCAGATGCCGCCGTCTTTGGCGAAGTGGGGGGTGGAAGGGGGATGCCAGTCCTGGGTGTACACCACCAGGGCACCCGCTGCGGCCGCTCTCAGGATCTCGGCGTTGACGGCTCCAACCACCGTCTCTCCTCCCGGGACCGTGAGGCTGCCCTTCGGGTCGGCGAAGTCGTTCTGGACGTCGACGACGATCAGCGCAGTTGCCGGGTCGTAGCTCATACCTCCGAAGGCTAGATGGCTGCCGGGTCCAACCGTCTAGGCTGCGCAGGGATGGACCCCCACCAGACGGGATTCCTGTTCACCGACCACTACCAGCTCACCATGGCCCAGCTCTACTTCAGGATGGGTCTGGCGGAGCGACCCGCCCAGTTCGAGTACTTCTTCAGGTCGTATCCCGACTACGGGCGTCACCAGGCCGGCTACTGCATCTTCGCCGGCCTGGGACCCCTCCTGGAGTGGATGCGAAGGGCCCGGTTCGACCGGTTCGACCGGCAAGTGTTGGAGGCCCAACGGGGATCGACCGGCGCCCGGATCTTCGGGGACGATTTCCTCGACTGGTTGGAGGAGGCGGGGAACTTCGATTCGGTGTCTTTGCGGGCGGTTCCCGAGGGGAGGGTGGTGCACCCCAACACGCCGATCACGGTGGCCGAAGGTCCTCTCGCCCTCGCTCAGATCCTCGAGACCTCCTTGCTCAACCATCTGAACTTCCCCACCCTCGTCGCCACCAAGGCATCGCGGGTGGTGGAAGCCGCGGCCGGTGGGACGGTGCTCGAGTTCGGGATGCGTCGGGCTCACGGATACGGCGCCAACGCCGGAGCCCGAGCCGCGCTGGTCGGGGGGGTGGATTTCACCTCCAACGTCGCAGCCTCCCACTGGGTGGGGCTCCCCTCCAAGGGAACCCACGGCCACTCGATGGTCCAGGTGTTCATGGCGTTGGAGGGAAGCGAGTTGGAGGCGTTCCGGGCCTACGCCGAGGTCTACCCCGACGACACCGTCCTGCTGGTCGACACCATCGACACCCTGGAATCCGGGGTGCCCAACGCCATCAAGGTGTTCGAGGAGCTCAGAGCCCGGGGCCACGAACCGGTGGGGATCCGCCTGGATTCAGGGGACCTGGCCCATTTGGCGGTGCGCTCGGCCGAGATGCTGGACCGGGCCGGGTTTCCGGGTGTCCGCATCGTCCTCTCCTCGGGTCTCGACGAGCTGACCATCTGGCAGATCCGCAACCAGATCGTGGAGGAGTCCCGCAGATACGGCCTCGACCCCGACCAGGTGCTGGGGCGTCTGGTCTACGGGGTCGGGTCCAAGATGATCACCTCGGAAGGAGATCCCGCTCTGGACGGGGTGTACAAGCTGGTCGCGGTGGAAGAAGACGGGGAGTGGGTGCCGGCGATCAAGATCTCCGATACCCCCGAGAAGGTGCAGAACCCGGGGGCGAAGAGGCTGTGGAGGGTCTACGACCAGCGAGGCACCGCAACCGCCGACGTGTTGGCGTTGGCGCACGAGACGTTGGACGACCGGCCGCTTCGGATCCACCATCCCACCATCCCCGGTGTCGGGCGCACCCTGGGCGAGGGGGACATGTCCGGTGTCGAGGAGCTGCTGGTGGAGGTGTGGCGGGACGGGTCGGTGAAGTTCGAGTTGGGGGGTGTGGAGGAGGCCCGGGCTAGGAGGAGAGCGGACCTGGAGCGGCTCGATCCTGGAGTGAGGCGGTTGGTGAACCCGCACACCTACCACGTGTCGCTCACGACCGAACTGCGGGATCTCAAGTGGAAGCTGGTCCAGCAGTTCAGCTGAACGTCACTTTCGACGAACGCCCCCTTTCCACACTCCGGTGATCCGGTTGGGATCGGTGAGCACCGCCAGGTCCTTCGTCGGATCTCCGTCGACGGTGATCAGATCGGCGTCGTAGCCGGGAGCCAGGATCCCGGTTCGGGGAGCCTGGGGCCCCAGGGTTTCGGGTCCGGTAGCGGTGGCGGCCTCTATGGCGGCCAACGGGTCGAGACCTGCTTCGGTGAGGTGGAGCAGTTCCTCGGCGTTGCGCCCCCAGACGTCGTTGTTCCACACGTCGGTCCCCAACGCGATCCTGACTCCGTGGTCGATGGCGATGCGCAACGCCTCCAGGTGGCGGTCGGCGATGGCGTGGAGCTTGCGGCGGGCGTAGTCGGGGAACCGGGGGGAGTCGCCCAGGGACCGGAGGTGTTCGACGATGAACCTGGTGGGCACCAGGATGGCTCCGGCTTCCACCATCGCCTCGGCGGCTTCGTCGTCGAGGTAGGTGCCGTGTTCGATGGTCTTCACTCCGGCCCGGATCGCGGCCATGATCCCCGGTTTTCCATGGCAGTGGGCGGCCACTACCCGGTCGGCCCGGGCCGCCTCGTCGACGATCGCGGCCAGCTCTTCGGCGGTGAACTGCTGATGGACGGGATGGTCGACTTGGCTCATCACCCCACCGGAGGCACACACCTTGATGACCCTGGCGCCGAGGCGCAGCTGCCGGCGGACGGCTCTCCTGCAGTCGTCGGGTCCGTCGCACAGAGCCGACGCCCCGAAGTGGCGTTCGAAGATGCGGGCGGCGTCGCCTTCGGGGAGCATGTGGATGTCGGCGTGGCCTCCCGTCTGGGACAGAGGGGAGCCTGCCGCGTACACGTTGGGTCCGGCCACGGTTCCCTCCTCCACCGCGGCCGCCAGGAACGTGCCGTAGCCTCCCACCTCCCTGATGGAGGTGAAACCCGCGTCGAGAGCCTTCTCCAGGTGGCGGGCGGCCCTGAGCACCCCGAGCTGAGGCGGCATCAACGGGAGGGTCTCTCCGATCCCTATCCGGCCGGCCGGGAAACCGAACAGATGGGCGTGACAGTCCCACATCCCCGGCATCACGGTCGGAGCGGTGAGAGACGCTTCTGCGGGTGGAGCGTTCTCGGGGGGACCCGCATAGACGATGACGGTCCCGTCGAACACCACCGTTCCGGGACGGATCGGCTGCCCCCGCCCCGGTATCAGTAGATCCGTGTCGATGCGGACGGCCATGGTCGGCCGCCCAACCTACACGAAGGTGTGGCCGTACTCGTCGCGGTACGCCTCCAACAGGCGCAGCCAGACCTCCGACACCGTGGGGAAAGCAGGTATGGCGTGCCACAACTTCCCGAGGGGAACTTCGGCCACCACCGCGATGGTCGCCGCATGGAGCATCTCCCCGGCCACCGGCGAGACGAAGGTTGCGCCCACCACCACCTGGCGGGCCGAGTCCACCACCAGCTTGGCGGTGCCCCGATATCCCTCACCCAGGGTGGCCGAACCGGCGACCTGGCCGGTGTCGTAGGTGACGGTCCTCACTTCCAAACCCTGGTCCCGGGCCGTCGCCTCGGTGAGACCGACGGCTGCCACCTGGGGATGGGTGAAAACCACCCGAGGGTTGGCGGTCTGGTCGGCCCAAGCTCGGGTCTCTTCCAGGCCGGCGATGTAGGCCCCGGCGATCCGGGCCTGGTATTTGCCCGAGTGGGTCAACAGTGCCCTCCCGTTGACGTCCCCCACCGCATAGAGCCAGCCGCCCTCCACGCCGGTCACCCGGAGTCGGTCGTCCACGTCGAGGAAGCCTCCCGGTTCGAGACCCACCGTGTCGAGGCCGATGTCGTCGGTGTTGGGGCGGCGTCCCACCGCCACCGCCACCTCGTCGGCCTCGATCTCCCGGCGGTTCCCGGAGGACTCCACCTCCACCCGGAAGGGACCCTGGTCGCCTACCCGGGCGAGTCGGGTGACCTGAGCCGACACCAGCACCTCGATACCGTCTCTGGCGAACTGGGCGGCCAGCTCCTCACCGGCGAAGGGTTCCTCGGTGGGGAGGAGGCGGTCTTGGAGCTCCACCACGGTCACATCTTCGGATCCGAGGGTTCGCCAGGCTTGCGCCATCTCGACTCCGGCCACCCCGCCTCCCACGACTAGGAGCCGTCGGGGAACCCGCCGGGCGGTGGTGACGTCTCGGGTGTCCCAAGCTTGTTCGATCCCCTCGATGGGTGGGATCAGAGCCCGGGTGCCGGTGGCGACCACCACCGCCACGTTGGCCCGGTAGGTGGAGCGGGTTCCGTCGGGGTGTTCCACCTCCACGGTCTTGACTCCCTAGAGACGCCCACGGCCGTGGATCAGGTCCACCCCGACCGAGTCGAGCCATTCGACCTGACCGTGGTCGTCCCAGTGGGAGGCCAGAGCGTCTCGCCGAGCGAGGGCAGCTTCGGCGTCGATCGCCGCTCCAACCACCCCGGGGGTACGCCCGGCGGCGTCCACCACCTCTCCCGGACGGAGCAGGGCTTTGGATGGCATGCACGCCCAGTAGGAGCACTCGCCGCCTACCAGCTCGGCCTCGACCAGAGCTACCTTCAGGCCGGTGCGGCCCGCCAGGTCGGCGGCGTTCTCGCCCGCCGGCCCACCTCCGATAACGATCACGTCGTATTCCTTCACGGCGGTCATGGAGCCTCCTCGGATACGTCTTCTTCGACCCGGGGCGGAGGGTCGTCATCGGCGATGGTCGCAGATCCGACACTCAGACGTTCCCCGGCTTCCACCGCCATCGGGAGGACGTTGCCGGGAGGCGGAAGCGGACACGACCAGCGGGCCGAGTGGACACACGAAGGGTGGTAGGCGAAGTTGAAGTCGAGGACGAGGTGGTTCCCCACCTGCCCGAGGTCGGCCCCTTTGGCGGTGTCGATCAGATAGCGACCGCCGGCATAGGTGGTCGTGCCGGAGGTGGCGTCCCGGAACGGAAGGAAGAGGCCGCCGCCGTAGGAGTCGAGCCAGAACAGTTCCAGTGTCGAGGGTGTCCCTTCCAGCTCGAAACGCAAGACGCCGACCGAAACGAACCGGGTCGAGCCGGCACCGGAATGGTCGAGATACACCGCTGCCTCCGGTTTCGGGTGGAACGACGCCGTGACCCGCCATCGGGGATGGTGAGGGAAGTAGGGGAGACCCCGGAACCTGGCCCGTTCCTCGGGCTCCAACGCCGACTGGGGGTGAGAAGCGAACAGCTCGTCCCGAGCCCGTCGCCAAAGCCACCAGGCCGACTCGGGGTCGGGGTCTTGTCTCACCATGCGGTAGATGTCGAACATCCGTCTCCGGTAGTCCCACAGATCCAACAGGTCGGAGCCAGCCATGGGCCTACCGTATCTCGGCTGGCATACTCGGAGACGTGGAACTCGGAGCACCCTTCGATGTGGCTCACAGAGCCCAGATCCGCCGGTGGGGGAGACACCGGCTGGCTCGACGCCTCTGGGACGGTGATCCCACGGTGTGGGACGCGGATCCCACTACCCCCGAGCTGGCCGATCGCCTGGGATGGCTCCATCTCCACCACACAATGGTCGAGGAGCTGCCTCGTATCCGCGAGGTGATCGAAGGGCTACCCGCCCACGACACCGTGGTGCTGTGTGGGATGGGGGGGTCGAGCCTCGCGCCCGAGGTCTTCTCCCGAGTGTTCGGCCTCGCAGGACGGCTGTTGGTGTGCGACTCCACCCACCCCGAAGCCGTGTCGGGACTCCTCCAGACGATCGACCCCGGGAGGTCCGTGTACCTGGTGGCATCCAAGTCGGGGACCACCCTCGAGACGTTGTCCTTCTACCGAACCTTCTGGGCGTCGACCGGGGGCGATGGCCGACGTTTCGTGGCTCTCACCGACCCGGGCACTCCCCTGGAGCGGCTGGCCTGGGATAGGGATTGGAGAGCGGTGGTCCGCACCCCGCCGGACGTCGGCGGGAGGTTCTCGGCGCTGACCCCCTTCGGGTTGCTGCCGGCAGCGCTGATCGGGATCGACCCGGAGAGGCTGCTGGGAGCGGCCGCCGAGCTGGCTTCCGGGGCGGACGGATCGGTGGACTCCGACCCCGGGGTCCCGCTGGGCCTCGCCTGGGCTTCCCTCGCGCTCGGCGGTCGGGACAAGCTGACCATCGTCACCTCCCCGAGTCTGGGGTCGTTCCCAGCTTGGCTCGAGCAGTTGGTGGCCGAGAGTCTGGGCAAGGAGGGAACCGGGATCGTGCCGGTCCCCTACCTGGAGGGAACCCCGATGACCGGTGTCGACCGTGCGTATCTGGTGTATCGGCTGGTCGGCGAGGAGGTGCCCGAGGTCCCGGAACCCCGGATGACGTTCGAGTTGGCCGACCGGTACCGGCTGGGCGCCGAGATGCTACGAGCCGAGCTGGCCACCGCCACCGCCGGTGAGGTCCTGGCGGTCAACCCGTTCGACCAGCCCAACGTCGAGGCGGCCAAGAAGCTGGCCCGGAAGGCGATGGAGGACGGAGGCGGTACCGACCGGATTCCGGCTCTGGCGGCCGGCGACCCTAGCTTGATTCGGGATCTCGAACAGGTGAAGCCTCCCCGCTACGTAGCGGTCCAGGCGTTCCTTCCCGCCACCCCGGAGGTCGGGTCGCTCCTCGAGGAGCTGGCCCGACGGTTGACGGCCCTCACCGGGGCGGCGGTGACGGTGGGCTACGGACCCCGCTTCCTCCACTCGACCGGCCAGCTCCACAAAGGTGGCACCCCCGGGGGGTGGTTCCTCCAACTGGTCGACCGTCCCACCACCGACCTGCCGGTGCCCGAAACCGACCACACGTACGGTCGGATCGTCGCCGCCCAGGCCGATGGGGACTTCCAGGCGTTGCTCGAGGCGGGCCGGGACGTGCGGCGGGTGGACCTC
>FLYL01000526.1_pt1 | contig 32305 bp, 23 predicted proteins | sample 1122611 | NCBI WGS metagenome assembly FLYL01 (sample SAMEA4346791, study PRJEB14843) | hot springs metagenome | biome: Terrestrial Biome; feature: Habitat; material: Sediment | place: India | collected 2012-06-12 | depth 1760 m
TCCTCTGGGGATTTTACCCCGTGTGGGTTCAACTCCCACCCCGGGCACCAACATTCTGTTGGACTTATTGAATGAGGGCAGTTGCCCGTTTTCCGGGCTCGAAAAGCCCGGTGTCAGTTGTGGTGTCAGTTGGCTTCCGCACGATGGCCTCGACCGCGTCTTGGATCCGGGAAGGCATCAAATGGGCATAGCGGAGTGTCATCTGGATCGTCTTGTGACGCATGGCCTCTTTGATTTCCAGGAGACTCCTGCCCGCCATGGCCATGCGGCTGGCGAACGTGTGACGCAGATCGTGCCATCTCAGATCTGAGACGTTCGCCTTCGAGAGGACTTCTTTCCACCAGTCTCTGTGGTCTTAGTAGGATTTTCTGGGGCATACGAATTCGGAGCCGGGATGGAGAGCGCGGAGGCTCAGCAGCGCCTTGCGGGCTTCCGAGTTCAGACGCACGTACTCTTTCTTCCCGCTGCCTTTGCCCTTGGCGATGGTGATCAGGTTGAGCCTTAGATCGACATCACTCTAGCGGAGGCAACACTGCTCGCTCCTCCGGAGCCCGGTGTGGAGTGCCAGGTCCAGCTCTGGCTCGCGCTGCGGCCAGTGCTGACGGATTGCTTGCCGGATCGCTATCTCTTCTTTGTCTTCGAGCCAGCGTACCCTCTCGTTATTTTCTCGCTGCAGCGGGACCAGCCGCGCCGGGTTATTTGAAACCTTCCCGTTTGTGATCGCTATGGAATAGATTCGGCTCATGGCCGCACGATAGCGATTGAGTGTGGCCGGCTTTCGACCTTGCTGCGCCAATTAGATCAACTTTCTGCTGATTTCCTAGGGTGTGATAGAGTCTGCCGACCGGTTGCCAAACCACTCTTGCAGCTTTTTCACCTTGGCCGCGTTCAACGTTCCCGGCCTTCCACTTACTTTTGCATGTTCGCGGGCAATTCTGACCAGGTCGGAGAATGAAATGGCCGGCGCCTGGCGCAGCGACTCTGGAAGCTTCTCGCCCATCAGGGCTTCTGTCTTTCGTTTGGCGTAGAGCTTAATGGCTGCGCCCTTGGTTCCGGCTTTCTCCCGACGAATGCGGCCACTGCTGTCCGCAAAACGAATCCACCAGACACCGGTTCCCGGCACCTTCTCAAAGACTCCCCATGGTTTCATGCGCCCCCTTCCTTCTTGCGCGGCCGGCCCCCCAGCTTCGCCCATTGGCTGAGCTGCTCTCGGGAATAGCGACGCGCACGCGCCAAACCGCCGCGCCTCGCCCACCTGCGTCTCTGCTCGGGAGTCGTGCGGAACACTCGGGCGATCCCGCCCAACTTGCCGAGAGCCACTGCATGAGGATTCTTCATGCTTTAAACTTACTTAACGCTATGTAAGATTGTCAAGAGGAATCTGTTGAGAGGAGCCGCGGACCCTTCCGAGAGCTTCGGACTGCCATTTCGCACCGGTCATAGAGGCGGCGGTGCACGATTAGCCGGCGAAGAAAACCGGTCACGATGCCTGCCAGTTTCTGCCTGGAAGTTTGGGGAGAGCGACATCAGGGAATTTCAGGTAAGTCAACGAGTCGCAGGTGTATGACGGTTTCAGACCACAGCCATGTCTTCATGTCATGATCTCGATGGCTGTCGTGTTGAATGAAAGGCGAACCGTGGTTTGTCCCTCCCCGAGGTAGTACCCCGATGAGCGTAGGCTCCCTGGTTTCCCGAGATAACGGCGAGGGGGTGTGGGTGGTAAAAAGGCGGGGAGGTCCATCAGGTACCCTTCCCTCGCGACAGATATTTTTTTGAGTTGCTAGTTCTATGGGCTAAAAGTCTACAACTCCGGACTGATGTGGAGACTCTCAGATGCTGACTGAATGTGGACAGACACAGCCCGATTCTCGGCCCCTCAGCTTTTTTGGGTGATGTAAAGAATTGTGTGGAAATTGGGAAGAGAGGGTGTTTCTTTCAACAGGTTGAGAAAACTGAAGGAAGGAGAACACCCTCATGAACGCAGAGTCGCATTCACGGCCCCGGAGCCTAGAGCAAGAGCCAGGTTCACTGCAAGGGGAGATTTGGTCTCAGTTCCGAGCCGTGTTGAAGCAAGAGTTGAAGACCATGATCGAGCAAGCCCTAGAAGAAAAACTCACCGCGCACTTGGCGGCCCGCTCCCATGAAAGCGCCGCCGGGCGGCGGGGCTATCGCAACGGGCACTGCCGGTGCCGCCCCTGACCCGCCACGGAGAAATTCCTGACCTGGTCGTCCCGCGCGCGGAGGAAGGAGGCGTCGAGTTTCAGACGCTGGGCCGCTATCAACGCCGACAATTGGAAATCGACAAGATCCTGGGGCAACTGTTTCTGGCGGGGATCAGCAGCCGGCGGCTGCGGCAACTGAGCGAGGCCCTCTACGGCCAACGGGTCAGCGCCACGACCATTTCCCGGACCACGGCGCACTGGGCCGAGGAACTCGAGCAGTACCGCACGGCGCCGATTGCCGACGAGGAGGTCGAGTTTCTCTTCCTGGACGGGATCAGCGAACGAGTCCGGGAGCTCGGCGTGGAGCGGAAAATTCTGCTCTGCGCGTTAGGGAGGACCGCGGCGGGGAAGAAACGCATCCTGGGATTCCGTCTGGTGGACGCCGAAGACACGGCCAGTTGGAAGGCTCTGCTGATGGAGCTGAAGGTTCGTGGTCTGACAGGAAAGCATCTGCGACTGATCACGGTGGATGGCTGTCCCGGGCTGCTGGCGGCGCTGAAGGAGATGTACCCGTTTCAGAGGGTCCAGCGCTGTCTGGCTCACCGGCTGCGCAACGTAGTGGTGAAACTCAAGCGCCATCAGTGCGGGCCAGTGATGGCCGAGTGCAAGCGCGTCTTCGCCGCTCCCTCGAAGTCGGAGGCAGCCCGCCGCTTCCGGGTCTGGGTCCAGCGCTGGCAAGTCGAAGCCTAGCGCGTGGTGCGCTGCCTGGAGAAAGATTTCTACCACCTGCTGCACTACTACGCTTTTCCGCCCGAGCTGTGGAAAAAGATCCGGACGACGAACGTGCTGGAGAGAACCTTCTGGGAGTACCGACGACGCACGCGGCCCACGCAGGTCTTTCCTAATCCGGAGAGTGCGAAGAGGATTTATTACGGCGTGACCGACTACCTCAACCAGAACTGGAAGGAGCGCCCTCGATGAGCATTTTCTACAAAAATCCTTGCATTACCCGTTGCATTCTGCCCTCCTTCAGAGTATCTTTTGCCTAACCGAACTGCGTACCACATTCCTCACAGAACAGATTGGCGATGCTGTTTCTAGAACCACATTGGGTGCAGAACTTGTATCCTTGGCCATTGCTGGACAAAGGCAGTGGAGTACGCTTCCCTTCAGAAAACAACACATACGCGCTCAGGCTTGCCGCCAAAAGCGAGAAAATCAGGGCTAGATAGAAGCCCGGTTCGAAACTGATTTGAATTAACCCTCCTGCCTGCTTAGAAAGCTCCGAGGTCAGTCTGGATTTCGAGGCAAGAAGAAACAAGCAAGCCAGTCCGCCGGCGGCTGCTGATGTCCCCGCAGCAGTCCTCGCCCGAGACAAGCTGAGCCCAAGTCCGCCCATCAGCGAGAAAAAGGCCAGCAGTGCAAGGGGTTCTGGGTCCACACGCTCGGTCTTGGCCTGACCGAAGCCGGCGGGAACCTCGATCTCAGTCCCCGTGACGAGCTGTCTCCCGCTGAGTGTCAAGACTCTTACCCCGCTGCATGAGACGGTTGTGAATGGGAGGAAGAAACAAATTATTCCCAGAGCGAAAGTTGCGAGCCTGGCAAGCCTCATCGCTGCCCCCCGGCACAGCTAGACTCGCTCTTGCCCTTGCCATGGGCGAGAGCACTCTAGCAATCGGCATGAGCCGGCAGGAACGGACATAAGCCGACAACCACTGTCCCTCTCCATCGGAGCCCCTGCGCCGACCCAAAGCGACACCTGAGCACTAGAGCCGGCGTCCTTGGCAGCTATGCGGCAAGCGAAAGCTAAATGCCTGCCAGTCCCTGGGTTCCCGGTCCAGCGCCCAGCGCCCTTAGCCTAGCGCACGATAAGGGTGACGTTGGTGGTTCGCTGGAGCGAGCCGGACGAGGCGGTGACCGTCACCGTGTAAGTTCCCGGCGGCGTGCCTGGCTGCCGGCTAGAAGGTGGAGCCTCCGCGCCCGCGCACGCCAACTGGAAAAGACCAATTGCAATCAGCAACGGGACCGAAAGATTGCTGACGCCAGTCGCTGGGGCATCAGCTAAAAAACGATTGTAATTATCCGAACTAGGTCACCGACGCGCACCGTCAACGTGTCAATCACACCTTCAAAGGTACCTGGAACAAACAAGCTGCACGATTGATTGCCGCTGATGACGCACTGGGTTGCGTCTTGGTAGCCATCAGTACCGGAGATCGAGAGATGGACCACTGTTCCTGGTGGCGCACACCGGATTATAGCGGTGGCTACGTAGTTCTCGAACGGATCCGGATCCTCCGGAAACGTGAAGAACTCAGCGATATTCAACTTTCCTGGCAGCTCAAGCGGCAAGAGCGGGAACGGACCAGCCGGGCCTGCCAAGACGGTTTCACCAACGAAAGTGCCCTGCCCGGGAATGGTGACAACGGGCTTAAGGTGTACTCCTGAACCGAACAGAAGCTTTGTGTCTGCTAGCAGTGTCCTGCAGTCCTCTTTGGTGCCAGCCTTTACCTCATCCCACAAGATGCAACCTATCGTGAGGGCAAGAGACAGAGGTTTTCGTTTTCCTCCCGCCGCAAACCCGAGTTTGCACCCAGTAGCCCACACTTTCCCAAGGTCTTTCCCGAAGATTTTTTGCGACAGCGTCTCAGAGGTGCACCCTAATCTCAGAATGTTCTCATACCAACTTTTCGCAGTGCAGAATGCTGTCGCGACACCGACTGAGAACAGACAAGCATTCTCCACAGCGACGTCTGCCAAGCCCATGCTTGTGGGTATCTTAAAGCCATACAGTCCGTCTCCAATTCGCTCTCCCAAAATCGTTCTTGTTTCGCTGGCATCAGTAAACTGTATCTGAGCCAGCGCGTTGTTTATTCCGGTCTCGCACTGTCGCACTTCCAATGTCGCGTTAACCCATGGAGGTAGCTCCTCCGCCGGGTCTAGCCCATGCCCTTTCGGCGGTTGTAATGCACTAGCACACTGCGGCAGGATTGTTCTCATTCGGGGAGCGGCTGGCGGAGGGATTTGCTCGGTATGGGAAATTTCGTCGGTCACGCCGGCTTTCTCCAACTCCGAGAGATCAATATCAACGACAATCTGTTCTGCGCCATCGGCGGAAATCACTGTGACCCCCACCAGGGTCTCTGACTTACGCACCATGCGCAAAATCGCACCATCAGAGGTGTAAAAGATGTGACGCAAGCCCTGCTCCTCGATCTTCTGGATGACCACATCTCCTTCGGGGGAGCGGGTCACTATGGCCGTAAGTTCGGCGGGTAAGCCCGCTGCATCGCGTGTCCCAATGTATTCAATGTTTTCCTGACTTGGTCCAACGATGCGCCACAGCAGGGGGTCTGTCGGCGTGACGGCAAACTCCACCTCTGCGACGAGTAGTGAAGTCCTCGCTTCTGAGCTGCGGAAGCGAGCAAGAATGGTAGCGGTACCGGACTTGGTAGGCCTGGCCAAACCCTGTTCGTCGATGGTGGCGATCGCCGTATCAGAGCTGATCCATTCCACCCGGGATGTGAGGTCTCGCAGGCTGTCATCGGTGAAGCGGCCGATCGCAGTGAACTGCTGTGCCAGTCCAACCCTCGTTAGCGGACTCTCCGGCGAAATGGAAAGCGAAACGATGTCAATCACATTGACAGGACTACTGCCCTGGATGGCTCCTTTGGTCGCGCGCACGATGGTCGATCCGGCACCGACGGCGGATAGAAGTCCGGTATTGCTCACGGTGGCGACGGTCAAGTCTGCGGTGGTCCATTCAACCTGGTCGGTCAAGTTTCGCGTGGAATTATTTGTATAAGTACCGGTGGCAGTGAGTTGTTGGCTGTCGCCAGCGAGCAGTGTGCCAAGCGTCGGTGTAATTGCAATGGATTGTAGGGCGATGAGAGTTACGCTGGCGGAGTCGGACTTTGTGGGATCGGCGACGCTCACCGCCTTAACGCTAACGGTGTTCGGGGTGGGCAGGTTGGCGGGGGCTGTATAAAGTCCAGCCGACGTGATGGTCCCGACGGTGCTGTTACCACCTTCAACGTCATTCACCAGCCACCGCACAGCCGGGTTGAAGCTGCCCGTCCCTTGTACCGTGGCGGTGAACTGCTGCGTGGTGCCCACCTCCACCGTCGCGGAGGCAGGCGACACACTCACCGAAGCGATTGTTGGAGCCGGTGGCGGAGGTGGAGGTGCCACCTCTTGCGTTGCACACCCTAGGATGCCATTCGTAAGCACCAGAACAGCCGCGAGGGCAACGCCAGGGCCTGGATGGAAAGATCGAGGCTCGAATCGCATGACTGACTCCTTTTGTTCTCAATTCTCCTCAGCCAATTTTCGCGGATGCCGTCCGGAAGCTTTCCTTTTCGTTTGTCTAGGTCACCACTTCACCTCGCAGGGTCTATGCCGAAGTCGAACAGCTTGCCGCCCGCCGTGCCCAGACCACTTTGGTGCCGGCGTCAAAGAAGCTATACCCACCCGGGACGACGGCGACTCCACATCCGAGCTGGGTGTGCATACATCGTTGTGTTGCGGCAAACGGTTTGCCCACAACCGATGAGGCATCACCTGGGCATCCCTCCAATAGCCATTACCTGCGAACGCGTCTCGAATTGCGCTCCTTCGAGCAGTCGCGTGTGCCGTTCGATGGCCAGCACTGCCAGAACCAGGCCGAACAGCATGAAGGCGCCCAAAGCCAGCCCTGCGGCCGTTACGGCAAGGTCGCGCGCTGCCCGTTTGCGCAGCACGGTCGCTTCGTGCTCGGCCTTGGCCTTTTGGTAGGCCTCGAGAACCCGTTTCTGCTCACGCCTGAACTCTTGCGCCCGAGCGTTTTCCCGGGCGGTACGCAGCTCCAGCCAAGCCCAAAATATCCGGGGGGCCTCCGCCGCGGTGGTACTGCGAAGAATAGACTGCGCCTCCTTGAGAATGGCCACCTTGATCTCTGGCCGGGAAGGGTTGATGCGGTAGCGGAAGCCGCTGAGGTCAACCGATTCCCGCGCATTGCCCTCGTCGAAACGAGCAAGCAGTGGCCGCAGCGAATCGCCCACTCCAGAGGCCACCTTGCGTCTCTGCCACCATTCGATGACGTACTGATCTTCCCAAGGGAGCTCTCTCTCGGCTGCCAGCATTCGAAGTGAATGCAGTTCATTGGCGATCGCTAACGCCGCAGCGCTCGGACCCGGTGCAGCCAGGGCGGAAGCGGTTGGAGGTTCGTCAGCAGTCGCGGCGGGCTGCTCCCTGCGACTCAAGAAATTGTCCACGTCCACACGAGTGAGAGCCACGAGGGGTGGTTCCTTCACGGGGCCAGGCTCCTTGGGGGCCCAACTGGGCACAAGCGAATAAGTAAACGCCAGGCCCGCCCCAACCAACATCAGCGTCGCAATCACAGACAGAAACAGCGGCAGGAATCGAGCCCACCGCAACACAATGCCCCGCTCAAATTTCTCAACTATCAGCTGCTTCATGTTTAGCCTCCTTTCTGAGAACCACATGAACTGACTTTCCAAAGTCAATTTCGTAAGAACCTTGCACCTTCGACCTGCGACCGGTGCCAACGGGATGACGGGGCATACTCAAATTCAACTCCTACGACTTCACGTAGTCTCGGATCATGCGGAGGACAAGGTTAATCAGGCGGCGGTTGTTTTCTTCGCCGCCCTCGTCTTCGCCGAAGACCAGGAAGACGAAATCGTAACGTCGCTCCTTGTTCTCCTTGCGGATGCGAAGCATTAGGCCTTCGCGATTTATCGTCTTGTTGAAATCTCTTGTGAAGATGAGGACGTCGCTGCCGGGAACAACGAAGCCGTGGTCCCCACCCCTGGGAACGAAGGACAAGCGGCCGAGCTGAATCCGCAGGGAGCCAATACACTGGCCGAGAAGGTGTCCGTGCAGCACATGGAATTCGACCGCGTCGCCGCGCTTCAGCAGTTGTTCCGCGGTGATTTCGGTCTCATAAAAATCTCCCAGATAAAGCAGCGCTGCTCCGATGCGGCTCAGGATTTCATAAGTGCCGGGCTTCAGTGCGTCGGCTTTTCTGTACTCATCCAGCGCCTGCCCAAAATATTTATCCTCGAAGAATCGGTCTCCGCGGCGGATGTGTTCTCTGACTTTTTCCTCAACATCTATGGGATTTTCTTCACTTTTTCCGGACGGACTATTGGAACCAAGCACCTGCCGCAATTCTCGTGCGCGATTCATGTCCACTTTGAGGACATCCCCTTCTCGGCCGACCGACGCGATGTTCGCTCCGGCCTCGCTAACCTCGACCACACGCGCCATGGAGCGATCCGGGGCGCTATCCACATCGACAATCTCAACAATCCCGGTCTGTCGCCGCACCCGGTACACTTCCTGGCCTCTTTGGTCCCGGATGACCTGCTCGCCGGAGACAATCAGACGGTCTCCGACACGAAGTGAGTGGTTCTTTCCGACGCCTAGAATGCGGGTCTCCGCGCCAACCTGGGCCAGTACCTTTCCTTCCAGCTTCTCCAGTGCGGTCAGCTCTATCTCCGCGGCGGTTGGCCCGGCTTCTGGAGGTGGAAGCACCCGAGCCAAGTCGTTGAGCTTGCGCACAACCGCCTGGACGGCCTGAATCGTCGCCCGGCCGATCAGACTGTCCAGCCCTTCCTTGCTGGAGGCATGGAACATTCCGCCGGCAAGGATTTGGTCCCAGACCAGGGCTCCCGAAGTCGTGCTGATCCGCGTCTCGCTGCCGCTGCCGGATTCGCTCAGGGCAATTTGGCCGGTCTTCAGATTGATCAGACGGAAGTCAACACGGACGTCAACCCGCTGCCGGTAGCGGTCTAGAAATTGGATCACCCCCTGCACCAGCACTTGTTCTCTGAACTTTTGCTCGTTGAAGCTGAAGTTGGAAACTTTGCCCGCCAGGACGTAGTGGGCACCGGCCAGCTGCTGGGAGGCGAGGGGATTTTCTGCCCAATACGAGCTGTTGAAATCGATCCCGCGCAGCGCGTCCGCCACGGTCCCGGGATCCACCAGCTCGTAGTGGCGAGCTCCGGCGCGAGAGAGTTCCGTAATCAAGATCTCTGTAAGAGCGTTCCCAATGGTTGACTTTTCGGCGTTCGCAGGATTCTCCAACGCCTTAACCGCCACCCGGTGACGCAATGTCTGGGCCTCTGCCGAACCGAATGCAGCGCTCCACAAGACAATTACGCTGATCAGAACTCGAATCCTCATCACTTCCTCCCACTTTGCGATCAGTAAGATTCTGAGTTCGGTCCAAGAGGCGCGGGGCGTAGGCACCTGGCGACAGGAAGCCGGACTTGCCGGCAGATGTCGAATCCGCTTCGTCCGAGCCTCTCTTGAAAATTCTCCTCCCGACTGCTCGGGAACATGGTTCACCGTGCAGGGTCTATGCCGAAGTCGAACAGCTTGCCGCCCGCCGTGCCCATGGCCATGTTCGTCCCTGCGTAGAAGAAGCAGTATTCGCCAGGCGCAAGGGGACTGCTGGGCACGACCTTGTAAATGCCGGGCGCGATCTTCTGGAATTCAAACTCGACGATGTCTTTGGAGCGGGTGCCGGTGGACGACCCGTATGCTCCGAATTCCCCCACTATGAGTTCCCGGTCTTTCTTCTTGCTATTCATCTTCGCCAAGATGAATTCATTGGGGCTGGAAGCGCCTCCGAAGAAACTGCCGGAATAGCTCAGCCCGGACGTTTTTTGTTCAAAGTAGAACCAGAACTCGGGTCGCTCCTCGCTGATGCGCAGGTTTGACCGCGCACCGCGCACCACTGCCTTCCATTTGGCTTTGGCGATTCCATAGGTCATTGCCGAGGCGAACATCCCGCCCGTTTTCCCCTGCGAATAGACCGACGGCTCCAACTGCACCATTCGTTTGTCTCGCTTTTCCTTAGGTAGCCAGTAGATCCCGGGGTCGTGAGGCGAAAGTGGATCGTTCGAATCCGGTGGGGGATTACTGGCCGCCCCGTTTTGCTTCGCCGTTGCCTCGGCTGCGCCAGCCGCCTTGCCTGCTGCGTCCACCATCGCCTGGATGATGGCCTCGCTAACGCCAGCGTTCTTCAGCACCACAAGAGCTTCCAGCGAGGTGTCAAAGGCGGTTTTCTTGGCTTCGATAGCTTTGATGATCGTCGCTTCACTGAATCCAGCAGCGATCATTCGAAGGATGTCATCGTTGGTGAGCGGTTTTTCTGACTGCGCAGTTGTGGTCGTGATGGCCAGCAAAACAGCGAAAGACGCCAGCCCCAGCCGAACAAGGTGTGTCTTCATGCCTTTTCCTCCTAGCCCGACGGGGCGGCGAGCGATTTACGAAATAGGCCCCTTGGAGCTGCGTTGCCCCACGCTGCCGCCCTCAATCCGCTTGATACCCTATAAGGATGGGTATACAATTCGGCAATAGGCAGGAGCTGGCAGGAACCGGCACAAGCCGACATTTCGGACTCCGCAGGACAAACAGGCTGGTTTAAACGGCGGGTTTGCCATGGGAGACCCTCCGCCCGGCAAGCGGCTCGATTCCTGGAAAGAGATAGCCGCGTATCTGAAGCGCGACCAGCGCACCGTAATGCGCTGGGCCAAGCAGCGGGGCCTGCCCGTGCACCACACGCCCGGCCCAGGCCGCGGCAGCGTTTTCGCCTTCACCGATGAGATCGATGCTTGGCTGAAGCAGCCCAACGGTCAGGTGGCGGCTGAACTGCCCAGCAGAGCACGGACGGAGTTCGCTGCAAGGTTACGGCTGAATCCGGTTCTCCTGCCGGCCGTCCTGGGAGTGCTTGCGCTGGTCGCGACGGTGCTTTTCCTGGCCATGCGCCGTGGACCCTCAGAGCAGCCGTCCGAAGTGCGAATCCTGAAGCAAGGGTTCGAAGTCCTGGACCGCGACGGCCGAGTGCTATGGCAGCACGAATTCCTGGAGCCCCTGCGCGAAGCAGGGGGACGGCCGAGATCGATCGGCGAGATGGCGCGCGTCACGGACCTCGATGGTGACGGTCAGCCCGAAGTAATTGTCGTGGCCGATTTCGCAACCTCCGCAGCAAGCTTCGAGACACCACACAGCATCCTATTTTGCTTTTCCGCCGATGGTCGGCTGGTCTGGCAATGGAAGGCGGAGATGACGCTGCGGTTCGCCGGACGGGAGTTCACCGGGCCGTGGGTTTTCTACGACTTGGTCGCATCCCCGTCGGGCACAGCGGGAGCGGTGTGGCTAGCAGTGGCACACCATGCCTGGTGGCCGTCCGCGGTCGTGCGGGTTGATCCGACCGGGAATGCAGAGATCGTCTTCGTCAATTCGGGCCTCATCTATGCAATGAACTATGTCCGGACTCCTGCAGGCGACTTCGTGCTCGCGGGCGGCTTCAACAACGGGCACGATGGAGCATTTTTGGCCGTACTCGCAATCGAAGGAACGTCCGGCAGTTCGCCGCAAGGAGAAGATTCGCCATTCCGGGCAGTGGACCCGCCTGGCGGTGCTCCGGCGCGCTACTACCTATTTCCGCGCTCCGAGCTGAATCTACTTGAGCGCCAACAGAGGAGTCAGGTGACTCAAATCAGCGTGGGGCCGGAGGAAGTCACGGTCGTTACTTGGGAGGGGAAAGAGGTAATGTCCGCGCTTTACAGTTTTCGCTCTTCCCCGGAGTTTGCCCCGGCCTACGCCGACTACAGTGACGGCTATTGGCACCGACATCGCCTGTACGAGGAAGAGGGCCGGCTCGACCACACCGTGGAGCAGTGCAAACGGCTTGTCCATCCCCTCCCGGTCCGCGAATGGCGCAATGGCTCATGGTACACCCTCCGCATCCCCTCGCAGTATTTTTCTCGCTGAGCTGAAGCAGATTCGTGGTTGCATCTTTTTGGGCAGAAGATTGCTCGATTTTCAGCACGAAGCTTTCTGTCTCGACGGTCAGGGAGGAGCGTCATGTTCTTGGGAATCCGAAAAGGTATCAGGCGTTGAGTTCGGCGGCTTCGTCCTTGCGGCAAGCTGCCGGCGGGCTGGGAAGGAAACGACGTTGGGGGCGCTGGGCGGCGCACTAGCGGTTGGGAGCTGTCCTTGGGCTTGGTGAGCGCTCTCAGGCCCATGCCGGCGAGGTTGTCGCACGTCTCGGCAGGTGCCAGGCAGATATGCGGCCACTGTGGCGCGCGACCATCTTGGCGTCGACGTGGCCCAACTGCTCGGCTACGAGTTTTCAACGGCACGCCCAGTCTGATCCAACGGCTGCCGGTCGCCCTCCGAGAAAACACACTAGTTATAACGCTCGAAGCTTGGAAAGGGAGTCCCCCGACCGACTGCGTCTAAGGCTCCTGTGGTAGGATTTGCAGCCAGGCAGGTTTCAGCCATGTGCGCTCGGTCGCACAAGATGCCGGAACGTGACTGGCCTTGACGATGGCCCTCGTACCGCAATCAGGCCAAGTACTCATAGGGAGGCTATTCAACGAGCCTATGCGGGTGGAGACTGCCGTCCAAATTGCAGATGGCACATGGCGGCTCGGTTTGGTCGGAACGCAGAGTGAGAAATTCCGGAGTGTGACTCTGTCGGCAGCGGAACTTTCTTCCCTCCAAGTCCTCGAAGTCACCCGGACTTTCAAAGGCGATGGCAGTTTGCTGCGTTTAGGGCTTCAAGCACATTCGCTGGGAATTGCCTATGAGTTTGATCCTTATTTTGGCCTCTCAGTATCACGCGTAGACCCGCTTCCTCATCAACTTGAGGCCGTCTATGACTTCTTGCTTAAGCTTCCGCGTGTCCGGTTCTTGTTAGCCGACGATGCTGGAGCAGGGAAGACCATCATGGCCGGCCTCTTGCTCCGCGAGCTCAAGCTCCGAGGTCTTATTGAGCGCACGTTGGTGGTGTGTCCCGCCAATCTTACGTTCCAGTGGCAGCGCGAACTGAAGGAAAAGTTTGACGAGAAGTTCACAGTGCTCCGGGGCTCCGACATAAGGGAGCAGTATGGCGTGAACCAATGGCTCGAAAACAGCCAAATCATAACCTCACTTGACCTGGCGAAGCGTGACGACATCTTGCCCAGCCTTCGGCAGGCCAGTTGGGACCTGGTCATTGTTGACGAAGCCCATCGCATGTCAGCGGCGGCGGAAGACAAGAAGAGTCTACGCTACCGATTGGGTGAGCTTCTGCGGGACAGGACCGACCATTACCTACTGCTTACGGCTACACCTCACAAAGGCGACCCATTGAATTTCAGTCTCTTCTTGCGGTTGCTTGATGAGGATGCGTTCGCCGACGTGCGCTCGATCCGCGAAGCCATGGACCGGCGCCGGGCGCCCTTCTATCTGCGGCGCATAAAGGAAGCAATGGTTTACTTTCCCGAACAGCAACCCGATGGGAGTTGGGCTGCCCAGAAAATCTTCACGAAGCGGATCCCGCACACTGTGGATTTCAAGATCGATGGTGCAGAGTTTGAGCTCTATTCAGAAGTCACGCGTTTCGTAAAGGCCCAGAGTCAACGTGCTGCCGCGAGGGAGGAAGATCCAACGGCACGTGCCGTAGGTTTCTTGATGACCTTGTTCCAGCGACGGTTGGCTTCAAGCACCTACGCGGTTCGTCGGTCGTTGGAAAACCGAGCCCAGAAACTTGAGACTGCCTTGAAGAAGGGTCAGCAACTACTGGCCGATGAGCTCGAACTTCCTGATCCGGAAGACTTGGAGGAAATGGAGGAATCCGAGCGGGAAAAGTGGGAAGAGCGGCTGTCACTAATTTCCCTCGCCCGTGACCCTCAGGAGGTAAGGCGAGAAATTGAGGACCTGACCCGGCTAGCGCAAATGGCTGAAGCTGTTGAAGCGTCTGGCACTGAAGAAAAGCTGTCTCGGCTTCGTGCGCTGTTGCAGGATCAGGGGTTCTTCGAGCGACCCGACCAGCGCCTGCTCCTTTTCACCGAATTCAAGGATACGCTGGATTACTTGGTGGACCGCTTGAAGGGATGGGGCTTTCGAGTCGGCTTCATCCACGGTGGCATGAAGCCGGGCTCACGGGACGAGGCTGGCAGTCGCCTCTGGGCGGAGCAACAGTTCAAGGAGGGAAACTTCCAAGTCTTGGTGGCCACGGAGGCCGCGGGAGAAGGCATCAACCTCCAGTTCTGCCACATCCTGTTCAACTATGACATCCCTTGGAATCCGAATCGCCTGGAGCAGCGGATGGGCCGAATCCATCGTTACGGCCAACGGAAGGACTGCCTCATATTCAATTTTGTGGCCACAAACACGGTGGAAGGGCACGTGCTCCGCCGACTCCTTGAAAAGCTCCAGGAGATTCGCGATGCCCTTGATGACGACGCCGTATTCAATGTGGTGGGTGAGGTTCTTCCTGCGGCGCATATCGACAGGGTCTTGCGCGACTATTATGCAGGCAAACTAGGAACGGAGGACCTGGAGAGCCGCCTGCTGCGGGATGTTAGCGAAGAGCGCTTCCGCGCCATCTGCCAGACTGCTTTGGAGGGATTAGCCACGAAGCGGCTGAATCTCGAAATGCTCGTCGAACGGCGCGCGCGGGCTCAGGAGCGCCGCGTGGTGCCCGAGACCATTGCGAGGTTTATTTCTGATGCGGCCCCACTGGCTTCGATGACGCTGACACGCCATAGTTCGCTTCCGCACACCTTTGACCCTGGGCCCACGCCGGGACGCTTGCGCCGCTTCGAGCGACAGGAAGGTTGGCGGCTCCCTGCGCTGAGCAATCGTTACCCGCGGCTCTCGACCGACAGAAAGATAGCGGAAGAACATGCGCTCGAATGGGTTACACCTGGGCATCCCCTGTTCGAGGCCCTGCGGCGAAACACAGTAGAGGAAGCTCAGCCGGTGCTTGCTGAAGGTGCCTGTTTCTATTCGCTCCGGCACGATCGCCCGGCAAGGATTGACTTTTACCGGGCGCGGATTGTCGACGGCATGGGGCACGTCATCCACGAGCGGCTCTTTGCCGTTGAGCAGTCAGAGAATGGCGACCCGGTGCTACGCGAGCCCGCCGTTCTGGGAGATTTGCAGCCAACTGCGCCACCCGATCCTTTGCCAAGCGTTGCAAGCTTACCGGAGCCCATGGCCTTTCTCCAGGAGCGCGCATTAAAGCCGTTCTTGGAGGAAATCAAAGCTGAGCGCGTGGCTGAGGTGGAACGAATCCGCCACCACGTGGAAATTTCTCTCACGGAACTGATTGCGCGCGCCGATCAGGAGATTGGGCGCTGCGAGGAAGAGAAGAATCGGGGGGTGGAAGGTGCTGCTGGACGGCTGGCCGTTGCCATCCAGAAGCACGACGAACTCGTCCGGCGTCGAGAGCGCCGGCGCGAAGAACTGGACCGGCAGAAAGCCCTGACCCTTCAGGGAGTCGAACGGATCGCCTCTGCGCTTGTCCTCCCCCATCCCGAGCGTGAGGCCCCCGAGCTGCGCCGCCTGCGGCCCAATCCGGAAACCGAACAGACTGCTATGCGCGTGGCGATGGAATACGAGCGGGCTCAAGGGCGCACTGTCGCCGACGTTCACGAGAAAGACTTGGGCTACGACTTGACCAGCCTCGACACTCGCAGCGGCGAGCTCCGCCTGATCGAAGTCAAAGGTCTGGCCGGCAGCGAGGGCGACATCATCCTGACGCCCAATGAGTATCGCGTTGCCGAAGACCGCCGAGACTGCTACTGGTTGTACGTCGTGACCGACTGCGCGAACACTCCTAAGTTATTCCACATCTTTGATCCAGCCTCTAAACCTTGGATACCCGTCCAGAAGGTGGATCATTTCAGGCTTCCTTGGAAGCAACTCACCCATGGTGGTTCTGATTAAGGGGGCACCGCTGAGGGGGTCATATGCCGGATGAGGGAGCAGAAGAACAGCAAGGGGAGCCACGGTATGCTGAACAGGCAAAACGGCTTACCGAACGCTTGTTGAGAATCGTTGAGAACATCGGGCAGCAAGAGCCCGAGTACAGCCTAGAGCCCCAGGGAATCTACATCGCAGATGTCGAAGCTGCAGTTGAAAGATTCGCATGGCAGCTATGGGCGTGTCGCGAATTTGGCTACGGCTTTCCTTGTCTAGAACTCGAAGAGGCTGAGCCTGTTCCTGTAGATATTCTTGGCCCCTATGGGCCAGATACTTGGCGTTTCTGGCCGCCATGGCTGGAACGCTACTGGTTAGAGACGATGCACTTGTTGTGGGAAGCGTGGCGGCGGGGGCGGAGGGCTAAGAGGCCTCCACACATTTTTGACTTTAAGATATCGGAGCATAGTCTTTCGGAGACGAAAGGGTTTTTTGCAAGTCATCTTGTGAGTTTTTTGACCAGCCGATTCCGGGCACAACAGTTCAGTGGTTCCGCCAGTCCCGGTTTGCGGTTAAAGGTGGTCACTCATCGGCATGGACTGCGCGTACATTACTCACCTGCGTACTTTTTCAACCCTTGGAATGTGTTTGGGTCTCCTACATCCCCCGTGTATGGTTGGATTCACCCTGGCCGCTACATGTTCGGTGCAATGGGACCCAGGTTTCCTTTGACATTTGACCCAGCCAATTTTGATATTCCGCCATGCACTGAAGCTCGACTGACGACCATATGAGCGCAGCAGACCCAACCGACTACGGGCCTCTAGGCGGACTAGTTAGCCTGGCAGGGGCGATCATGGCTGCTGCTCTTGCCATTGGGTTGGCTTGGCGCAGGCGGACCAAGTGGGAACCTTCTGAGGAGGATGTGTCCAAAGGTCCTCAAAAAGTCGGAGGTCTGTTGAGCGGGGTACTCGTGGTTGTAATTTGGTCTCAATTCTCGGACCCAGTTTATCTTCCTCAGGCAACGCGGGTTGCCCTCATCATGGCTGGTGGCTGTGTCCTATTTCTCCTGCTCTACGGTTTTCTGGTTGCAACGCAAACCTTCCAAGTCGTCTATTCACCGAAGCCCAACACAACTGCCACTCGAAACGTCATTGGAGGATTGTGGCTCACGAAGGAAGCGGTAACGATTAAGCGCAAGAACAAGCTAACCACCCAGGAGTTATTGAAAGGAGCGGCTTACGACCCGGACAAGCTGTGGAGCCGCTTCTCGAGAGCCCTTGCGAAAGCGTGCTTCGTCATCTTCTATCTCGGCTTAACAGTGTCCGGAAGCGTTGCGCTCGCTTGCGCCGCGATAGTACTGGATCTGCGAACTAGGAAATGATTCCGCGAGAATGCAAAAGATTGGCCGAGGTGGATTTTCCGGTTGCTGAGGTGAGTCGGCACGCGGCGCGGGAGAAGTCCATTCGCCACGGGCACCCCTCCACGCTGCACCTGTGGTGGGCACGGCGGCCGCTGGCGGCCTGCCGAGCAATCTTGATGGCTCTGCTGCTGCCAGACCCATGTGACCCTCGCTGCCCTGCGGAGTTCCGGGAGAAGGCCCGGAAGCTGCTCCGGTCCATCCCCAACACGGGTTTTACCGAAACTCACGCCGATCTGCGCCGGGCGCTGCTATCGTTCATTGCCGACTTTGCCAACTGGGATAATTCCGCCAACCCAGTCTATTTGGAATGCGCCCGCGGACTGGTGCGGGCGGCGCATGGCGAAGAACCGCCACTCGTGGTTGATCCTTTCGCCGGCGGTGGCTCGATACCGCTGGAAGCGCTGCGGATCGGCTGCGAGGCCTTCGCCAGCGACCTGAATCCTGTCGCCTGTCTTATCCTGAAAGTGCTCCTAGAAGACATCCCGCGCCACGGGCCCAAGCTTGCCGAGGAACTGCGGAGGGTGGGCGGTGAAATCAAAAAGCAGGCGGAGAGAGAACTCGCCGAGCTTTATCCGCAAGACTCGGACGGTGCGGTGCCCATCGCGTACCTCTGGGCGCGCACGGTGGGGTGCGAGTCACCCCAATGCGGCGCAGAGATTCCGCTGGTGCGCTCGTTTTGGCTCTGCAAGAAGACGAACCGCAAGCGGGCATTGCGGTATCGCATCGAGCGTCGGAACGGCGCACCGCCTCGTGTGGAATTCGAAGTCTTCGAGCCGAAGCACGAAAGGGACGTGCCGGATGGAACAGTCACGCGCGCCAAGGCCAGATGTGTTTGTTGCGGCGCAGTACTTTCGCCCGAACGCGTGCGGGCGCAACTTGCCGCGCAGCGCGGCGGGGCGGATGTGGTCTTCGACGAGCAGGGCCGAAGAGCCGGCGGCGCGCGGCTTTTGGCCGTGGTGACGCTCAAACCCGGCGAGCCCGGCCGACACTATCGGCTGCCCACCGCGCGCGACTACGAGGCCGTGCGCAAGGCACAGGCGCGCCTGGCGAAGCTCCTCGCGGACTGGGAACGCAGCGGAAAGCAGGGCCTGTGCCCGGTGCCGGATGAGCCGCTGCCGCCTATAGGCACGCTGGGCTTTCGCGTTCAGCGCTACGGCATGCTCCAGTGGGGCGACCTGTTCACCGCGCGGCAGAAGGTGGCGCTGGTGACACTGGTGCGGCTGGTACGCGAGCTTGCCCCTCACCCCGACCCTCTCCCAAAGGGAGAGGGAGAGAATCGCCCCCAACCCCTCTCCCCCAAGGAGAGGGGAGCCGAAGGCAGGGTGAGGGATTTGGAGGCGCTGCGGACGGGGCTAGCCTTTGCGATTAGCAAACAGAGCGACTTCAACTCTAGTCTGGCTCGCTGGGCAAACCATATGGAGAAAAGTGTTGCGACCTTCGCGCGCCAGGCATTGCCAATGCTTTGGGATTGGGGTGAAATCGTTCCCATTAGCGAGTCCTCTGGCGCACTCGCTGTGGCAGTTGACTGGATAGCATCTGCGTTTGCCACGTTGAGGGGAAAGCTGGCGGGCGAAAGCCATGTGCAACTCGCCGATGCCACCGAGCACCCGCTGCCGGACGAGGCAGCGCAGGTGTGGTTCACCGATCCGCCGTACTACGACGCAGTTCCCTACGCCGATCTTTCGGATTTCTTCTTCGTCTGGCTCAAGCGGGCGTTGCCGGGCCATCCGCTGCTGCGCGATCCGTTCGATCCGACTAATCCGCTCACGCCCAAAACGCGTGAAGCGGTGCAGAACGAGCGCTCCGAGACCAACGATGGGCGGCCCAAGGACAAGGCGTTCTACGAAGAGGCAATGGCCAAGGCTTTCGCCGAAGGCCGCCGGGTGCTGCATGAGGACGGCATCGGCGCGGTGGTGTTCGCGCACAAGACCACCGAAGGCTGGGAGGCGCTGCTTTCCGGCATGATTCGCGGCGGCTGGACCCTCACCGGCTCTTGGCCCATCGCCACCGAGAAGGGTTCTCGTCTGCGGGCGCGGGAATCGGCGGCGCTCGCGACCAGCGTCCATCTGGTCTGCCGCCCGCGGCCTGAGAATGCGCCGGTGGGCGACTGGGCTGAGGTGCTGCGCGAGCTGCCGCAGCGCGTCAGGGACTGGATAGAGCGCCTTCAGAGTGAAGGCATCCGCGGCGCGGACCTGGTCTTTGCCTGCATCGGTCCGGCGCTCGAGATTTTCAGCCGGTACGCGCGGGTCGAAACCGCCGAAGGGCGCGAAGTCAAGATGGACGAGTTCTTGGAGAAAGTCTGGGAGGTCGTCGGGCGGGAGGCTCTCAGGCAGGTGCTGGGCGCAGCCGAAGCAAACGCCCACAACAGCGCTGCCGGTGCGCTCGAAGAAGATGCGCGGCTGACCGCGCTCTTCCTCTGGACGCTGCAGAGCACCAGCGCAGAGCTGGCGGCGAATGCGGACAGCGAAAGCGACGAGGAGGTCGAGGAAGACGAAGAAGAGGAGGAAGAAGCAGCAACGCCGAAAAAACAGAAAGGCTATGCCATGGTCTTCGACGTGGTGCGGCGCTTCGCCCAGCCTTTGGGGATCGACCTGCCAAAGTGGGAGGGGCGGATCATCGAGACGAAGAAGGGAGTCGTGCGCCTGCTGTCCATCGAGGAGCGCGGGCGTGTGCTCTTCGGAAAGGAAGGGGCGGAAGCGGTCGCCGCGCGACTCGAGTCAGGTGACCGTTCCCCCCAGCTCGCGCTGTTCGAAAGCGTCACAGGGCGCTCTCGCAAAGGAAGCAGAAAAACCCGCGCTGTGCCCGACGAGCCACAGAAGACCAGCCGCGAGGCGACCACCCTCGATCGGGTCCACATGGCCATGCTGCTTCAAGCGGGCGGTCAAACGAACGCACTGCGCGCTTTGCTCAAGGCGGAGCAGGAACGCGGGCCCGACTTCCTGCGCCTTGCCAACGCTCTCTCTGCTCTGTACCCTAAGCACACCGAGGAAAAGCGCCTCCTCGACGCCATGCTCCTCGCCGTCCCCAGGTAGCCAAAGCCCATGAGGCCGATGGAAGTCTTCAACAGCGGCAGAACGAGAGCGGAGCACCTGTTGAAACTGTCAGAGTTGTTGTTGAATACGCGGCGAAGGGGAATGCGCGCGGATTGGGCCAGAAGATTCAAAGCTCTCATGCATTGGCCCCAGAAAGAGCAGATTGACCGAGTGGACGGCCCGGGTGCTGTGCTGATCCTACGGGAAGCATCAGGGCTTAAGTCTAAGCACTTCGATGAGGAATACCTGAACGAGCTGCTTAGAGCCGCGTATGCGGGAATAGTGGCCTCACTGGACCGATATTGCCATGAGGTCGTCATCTCGCGTGTCGTAGCGCAGTTAAGCAAATCGCCTAAGGTGGCGAGCAGAGAACTTCGTCAGTTAAGAATCCCTATTCTCGCAGCCCGAAAGGCAATTCTGCACGCGCGCAAGCCTGGTACGAGGCCTATGAATCTTGTACGGCAGGCTTTGCAGGAAGTCCTTCACAGGGAGGAAACTTTCCAGCGCCCAGACGACATTGCCAGAGGAATGAAGATCATCGGTGTGGATAACTTATGGGGTAAATGTGCTCAGCGTCTGGGGTGTCAACCAAGAGACATAGCGAAGCGACTTAACAAGATTGTTGACCGGCGAAACAGAATTGTTCATGAAGGTGATATCCTGCGCCGGAAGAGGGGTGGCAAGATAGCCTATCATCCGATTCAGGCTACTGAGGTGGCCGGTGACATAAAGTGGTTGAGCGACCTCGTCAATACCATTGAAGATGTGGTGAACGAAAAGCCATGGAACCCTGGTACAAAGTAGCGCCACCGCGCGCTGAGGTCCGCGAGGGCCGGTCGTTCAATCCCGACGAGTTTGCCATCGCGCTTGAACAGGTCGTGGCCGGAACGGCGCCGGAAGACTACCGCGACCCCAAGCAGTTCTTTGACCGCACCGTTTTTACCCGCGCGCTGACAGACCACCTGGGCCAGGTCTTGCGGAGGCTCGCAGGCCGAACCGAGAACACGGCTCCCGTCCTCAGCTTGATAACCCAGTTCGGCGGCGGCAAGACGCACACGCTGGCGGCGCTCTATCACCTGATTCAGAACCAGAAGGCTGCGTCCACACACCCCGATGTGCAAAAGCTGCTGCGGAACAATGGCTTAGCCCAGCCGCCGAATGCTCGTGTCGGTGTTTTCGTGGGGAACGCTTGGGACCCCGCCGAGGGTAAAGAGACCCCGTGGATCGATTTGGCGCGACAGTTGGCAGGCCCTACAGGAGCGGAGCTGCTAGGTCCGAAGGCGCGGACTACTGCTCCTGGCACAGAAACCCTGGGCAGGCTGTTCCAGGCGGCTGGCGGCCGGGTGCTCGTGCTCTTCGATGAAGTGCTGAACTTTTTCAACCGCCACCGAGACTTGTCGGAGCAGTTCTACGCCTTCTTGCAAAACCTGACCGTGGCTATGACGGGCACCACCGGCAGCGCTGCGTTGATCAGCCTACCGCGTAGCCAGGTCGAAATGACTGACTTCGACCAAGGATGGCTTGACCGCATCAGCAAGGTTGTTCACCGCGTTGCGAAAGACTTGATTGCCAACGACGAAAGCGAAATCAGTGAGGTCGTCCGCAGGCGCTTGTTCGAGGACATCGGCAAAGAATCAGTGCGGCGATCAGTAGCCAAGACCTACGCCCAGTGGTGTTTCGAACGTCGGCACCAACTGCCGCCAGAGTGGACGGCAGTGGATACCGTTGCCACAGATGCAAAGGCACGGGAGCATTTGCTGGCGCGGTTTGAAGCCGCCTATCCGTTCCATCCAGCAACGATTTCCGTCTTTCAGCGAAAATGGCAGGGATTGGCGCACTATCAGCGAACGCGCGGCACCCTGGCGATGTTCGCGCAGTGGATCTCTTGGGCGGCGCGAGAGGCTTTCCGGAAGGCGCGACGGGAGCCGCTGATTACGCTGGGCTCAGCTCCACTCGATGTGCCGGAGTTTCAGGCGATGATCCTGGGCCAGTTGGGTGAACAGCGCCTTCTGCCGGCGATAGAAGTTGACATTGCTGGCGCTAACAGCCACGCACGGGCCTTGGACGCCGACACCAAGGGGCCTCTGCGGGACATCCACCGGCGCGTTGGCGCTGCCATCCTGTTCGAGTCGACAGGTGTTGCCACCGACAAGGCTGCGCATCTCCCGGAGTTGCGCTTCGCGCTGGGCGAACCTGACTTGGACATTACTTCAATTGATAACGCAGCTGCAGCCCTTGAAAGCCGTGCCTACTACATCAGGCGAGTGGGCACCGATGGGTTCCGCATTGGCTACAAGCCAACGCTCCGGAAGGTCATGGGCGACCGCAGGGCAGCTTTGGACGACGCGGAAGTGCTCAAAGCGGTTCGGGCTGCTGTGAGAAAAGAGTTTGAAAAGAAGGACGGAATCCCAATACATACTTTTCCGGCAGACGGGAGCGAGGTGCCCGACAGCCCGAAGCTTACGCTGGTCGTGCTCGATCCCGAGATTGAATGGGAGCCAAACGGGCGGATCAGAAAAATTCTGGCCGAATGGACGCAAAAACGAGGAGCGTCTCCTCGCCTTTATCCAGCCGCTCTCATATGGCTTGTACGGAAACCAGGACGGGCATTGCGAGAAAAGGCTGAAGTGCGACTCGCGTGGAAAAGAGTAGCCGACGACTTGGAGTCAGGTGTGCTGGGAGCGGATTACGACAGGACAGAAAGAGGCGAAATCGCAGAGCAGCTCAGGGAGGCAGAAGAAAGCCTTCGGGATGAAGTTTGGGCAAGTTACCGCTACGCGGTGCTTGCCGACCCGAAGGGACAAGACGGCCTTCGGGAAATCGATCTCGGTGCAGGACATGCCAGCGCCGCATCCAGCCTGAGCGCACGGGTAGTTGTTGCGCTCAAGGCAGAAGGGCTGCTCAACGAGACGGTGGGAGCAGGGTACATAGAGCGCAATTGGCCTCCCGCCCTCAAAGAGAGCGGTTTGTGGCCCCTGAAGGGACTCCGTCAAAGCTTCCTTGACGGATCCCTGACGAGATTGCTCGATCCCGAAGAAGTGCTGCGCAGACAAATCGTGAGTTTTGTGGAGCGCGGCGAATTTGGCTTTGGCTCCGGTCTCAAGCCCGATGGTTCTCCCGAACGAGTGTGGTGGAAGGAACCTCTCGGCATTGAGGAAATTGCGTTTGATGACAAGACTTTTCTCGTGACACGAGCCCGTGCTGCTGCTTTGAAGCAGGTTCCGAGAGAGCCAGCCCCAGTTTCGCCACCAGATTCTGAGGAACCAGTTCTGGAACTGCCTCAACCGGGTCAGCCACCGGAGCCAGCAGGAGAACAAGTTGTCCGCCTCAATTTGCGAGGTAGGATTCCTCCCGAGCAGTGGAATCGAATAGGCACTAAGCTGCTTCCGAAACTTCGGGGTGCTGGCCAAGACTTGGCCATCGGACTCGATGCTTCCCTTACCATACGCGCCCAGGATCTCCGCCATGTTGAGGCCGAACTGCGGCAGGCGCTCCGTGACCTCGGCCTCGAAGGTCAGGTCCGAATCGAAAAAAGTTCCACGTAGAACCGGTGGCAAAACTGGGTACAAGGCGTTGATGTTGCCATAGTCGGTCTCCCGCTAGGCGCGCTGGGTGAGAGGAACAAACCGTTTCGCGTTGACGGTGTTTCCCTCACCGACGTGCACGACGCGGAACTGTGGGTCCAGGTCTTCTTTCCGCAACCGACAAACTTCTCCCGGGCGCATTCCGGTCTCCAGAATCACGGTGTCAACATCGCGAAGCAACGGCGAGGCTGCCGCTGGGAAAACGAGAAGTTGAATGGATTCCGTGACCGTTGCCCGGGCGCATCCTAATTGCCCGGCTGGATGCCGATCGGCCCTTTTCAGCTCGGGGCAGGAATAAGGGTGAGGGGGTGTGGATGTTAGTTCGGGATGGGCGCCAACCAGAGCCGACTCCTCGAGACGGAGATTTAATATTTTTGTGGTCCTACAATTTATGACCGGTAGGCTGCTGCCCAGAAATTTTTTCTTGCGGGGCAGGAGGAACTTCTGCTTCTGCGGCTGCAATCGAAAGGAGAAAAGCTACGCATTGCCAAGTCGTATTTCGATGGCGAGCTGGTAAATTCAGCCAAAAAGCTTTCCCGAACACCGAGGGGTCCACTTTCGGAGGGAACCTCGATTGCGGAAAAAATCAGCGTGGTTAAGGACTGAAGTTTGGTTCAAGGATCAGCTTGTGTGAGCCGCGGGGCTATTTGCCGTACCGACACTACTGAGGCAAACCGATCCGGCCAACCAGGTTACGGAAACGCGCGTCTGAGCGAAGAGGATCAAAGAGCGGTTGGGATTGCAGGTGCACCAGGAAATCATTACGCTCCTGATAGGCTCGTTCCAGCCAGGCGAGAGCTTCTTCGTTTTCCCCAAGGCCAGCGTAGATAATCGCGATCGAGACCGGAGAAGGGTACGCACGATGCTTGAGCTCCTCGATGATTTTCATCGCTTCTGTCCTTCGGCCAGCACGCGCATACGCGTATGCGAGACAGGCAGGCTTCGAGCCACCTCGTGAAAGCTCGATCCCTTTCTGGCAGGCAGCAATTGCTTCGGGGTACATTCCTTTCCGAATGTAAATCTCCCCCAGGTATATATAGGCAGGGGCAAAATCCGGGGCCAATTCTATGGTTCGCTGGAGGTGCTGCACGGCAAGTTCCTGTTGTCCAGCAAGGTGATGGAACCAGCCTGCATCGGCACTAATAATGAGAGAGAGCGGATCGAGTTTTCTAGCAATTTCGATCTCGGCCAGACCTTCTTTGAAACGGCGCATGGCCACAAGATATTCTCCATACCAGTGATGCGCGGTAGCATAGCTGGGCTCCAATTCGATGGCGCGTCGAAAGGCTTCTTCTGCTTTTTCCCAGTCCCAATCGAATCGGAACCGCGTATAGCCCAGAGCTGCATGAGCGGACGCGAGAGTCTGGTCGAGTTCAAGCGCCCTTAAAGCTGCTGCACGCGCTCTTGGAAAAGCTTCCTGCGGCGAGGCCACTAGATAGATGCTCAGCAGGTTGTAACAATCCGCCAATCCCGCATACGCGGGAGCAAAGTTCGCGTCCTCCCGGACAGCTTGTTGGAATTGAGCAATGGCTTTGCGAAGATCCTCCGGGGTGCGCTGATTCCAGAGGTACCGGCCCTTCAGATAAAATTCGTAAGCCTGCGGCGAAACCAAACTTGTCCTCGCTAAGCGAGCTTGCACTTGCGGAGTCAGGGTAAGGCTGATCTCGCGAGCGATAGTACTGGCAATGTCACTCTGCAAGGCCAGAATGTCTTGAATATCCCATTCATAGCTCTTGGTCCAAACCGTGATCTGGTCACCGACTCGGATGAGCCGGGCGCTAATACGCACCCGCTCTGCTTCACGCCGCACGCTCCCTTCTAGAACGAAGTCCACTCCCAGCTCATGTCCGATTTCATCCACGCGCTTCTTGGTCCCTTTGTAGTACATTGCCGAAGTTCGGGCGATCACTCCCAGCCGTTCCGGTTGCAGGCGGCTCAGTTGAGTGATCATTTCCTCGGTCAGCCCGTCGCTGAAATATTCCTGCCCGGGGTCCCCGCTTAGATTTTCCAAGGGCAGCACTGCCAGCATGACTCTATCCGGTGGCTGGACACGCGGTCCAAAGCGGTGCCAAGCTCCGTAGCCCACCGTCACCAGAATTGCCAGCGCAGGTACCAGCCACCAAACCGGGTGAATCCGCGCGCGGCGGCCCGCCACCGTTGGAACAGGTTCGGCTGTGGTAGTCAGCCCTGCTGTCGCCTCCACAACTTCAACGGGTGCGATGAACCGGTAGCCTCGCCGGGGGATCGTCTCGATAAACCTCGGATTTTCGGCCGAGTCTCCGAGCGCCTCGCGCAGCTTGTTGACTGCCGTGTTCACGGAGTGGTCGAAATCTACGAACGTGTCGGCTGGCCACAGCTTCTCCCGCAGCTCCTCGCGCGTCACCACCTGACCCCGATGCTCCAGCAACAACGCCAACACTTGGAAAGGCTTTTCTTGCAACTTGATTCTGAGTCCGTGACGCCGCAGCTCGCGAGCTTCCAGATCGACTTGAAATACTCCGAAGCGCACTACCCAATTCCTGGATTTCACTGCGGGACTCCTGATTGCGAGTATTTGTACCACCCCGTCATTACCTTTGCAACTGAGGATATGTTTCGCTAACGTCCTGCTCATCTGTAGGTTATCGGAGGACAAAAAATTTATCTGCAGTTAATCTCCCGTGCATTGACCCCTGAAGCTGCCTGTCGTCAGATTCGGCCACTTGAAAAATAAAGAGGGCGTCTTCTAACCCGGCTGAAGAATGTTGGAGGGAGTAAAACTTCACGAACAAAGGGGGAAGTTACCTATGAAATTCTGTGCAAGATTGCTGACGGGTTTCGCCATTGTGTTGCTCTGCTCGTTCATGTTGAGTCCGCACTCGGCGGTCCAAGGGCAGAGCCTTTCGGCCAAAGGGGCAGAAACCAGCCTGAAGCAGTCGTCTGAGCCCACCAGAGACCTGAAGGTAGTCACGGCTTACACGCAGGGGGCACAAGTGTTTCAAAACACCACTTACATCAAAGGAGCACGCCAGCGTGTAGAGTTTCCGGGCATGGTCTCACTGGTTCAGTGCGATTTGCACCGTACGGTGATCCTCAACCCCGCTGCCAAGCGATACATGATCCAAGCGCATGCTGCGAATCCACAGGCTTCCCCGGGTCAAGCGGCCCAGGCGGCTCCGCAAAGCTCTTTAGAAAGTTCTCTAGCCGGCGGCCAGGCACCCCGCGGCGGTGTGGTCACATGGCTCACCACGTTCACCGACACGAGGGAACGACAGCAGATGTTCGGGCTGGAGGCGCGTCGAATCCGGGCCGTGACCATCAAGCAAGTCGACGCCAACGCCTGCGACAAAACGCCCATACGCATCGAAACCGATGGGTGGTACGTGGATCTGCCGCAAAGCGCCTTCGCCTGCAAGAAACCAGACGCACTGCCGGAGCAGACCGAGCCCTCGGGCAAGGAATGTCACGACCGTGTGGAGATGCGCGTCGAGGGACAAGCAGTCCTAGGCTTTCCGGTGAAGACGGTGACCACAACAGTCATCGGAGAAGGCGATAAGCAAGAGACATTCACAAGCACGGCCGAAGTCACCTTCCTGGAAGTTACCACACTCGATGCATCGCTTTTTGAGATCCCGTCCGACTATGCTGCGGCATCAGGCGCTACCGAACTGATTCCGGCGATGGCTCAGGGCGCTAGCTTGGAGGACGCGCTCTTCGGCTCCACTGCCGACGGCAAGGCCATGGCGGCACCGAAAAAGCCGGGCGTCATCCGGATCGGTGTGCTTGAGCCTATCAACCGTTCCACGCGCACGGTGAACACACGGATGCTGTGGCTGGACCTGGTGGGCAAATTCTCGAAGGCACCCTACGAGGCGCTGCGGCTGTCGGGAACCTCGGCCGCAGACATCGAGGCGGAAGCGAATCGTTTGGGGTGCGACTACATCCTGCTCGCCGAGATCACCGAGGTCAAGACCTCGAAGGGCGGTGGGTTCGGCGGCTTCCTCAAGGCAGCCAGCGGTGGCGGGCCACCCAAGGATGTACACGAGGTCAAGGCTGGCTACCGGCTGTTCGCTACGGGTGCCACCTCAGCGCCGCGCCTGACCGGGGAAGTGAAAGCCTCGAGCGGCGGTAAATTCGGGTTCGACTCGGCGCTGCAGATGGCTTCTTTCGGGATGCAAATGTACTCCAGCTTCAGCATGATGCGGGCGATGAAAGGATTCGGGGGGATGGGCTTGTTTCCGGGAATGAACCTCCTGGGTGGTTTCGGCTCCTTCGGTGGGGTCGGCGGTATCGGCCAAAGCTACTTCGATCCAAGCTCGATGGCCATGAACTCGATCATGGGCTTGGCTGCCGGTGGAGGACTCGGCGGAGCGCCCGTCGAACCCTCGCAGGCGGAGGTGCATCAAACGGTGTCTTCTGCGTTTGACAGCCTTGCCAAGGCCGTCACTGCGAAGCTCGGGCCCGCGAAACCCAAATAGCAGGGGGAAGAAAAAGGACAACGGATGCGGCGTGCGGGGGAAACTCGTGGCGTGCTTCAGCTGACCCCCGAAGCCGCTTGGCTTGAAAACCGCAGCTCTTCGCCTCGGGTCGGACGGTCCAGAGGCACGCAAGGAGTAAGGAGTCAGGATGGGAAGGAAGAGAATCGCACTGAGAGGCATTGCAGTTGCCGCCCTGGCGTTGGTGGTGGTTACGCTCCTGCTCGCCTTGAGGGATGAACCTGGGTCCCTCAGCTTGGGCCCCTACGATGAGTCCCTGGTGCAAAAACTGGTGAGCGAGGAGGGGCTGACCCCCACGGGAGCCATTTTTCTGGCCCTGACAAAGTTTGAAGTGCAAGCTCTGGCTAAGAACGAATACCGGATCCGTGCTAGCTTTCCCACAAAGAATACAGCCGACTTTACCATCACCTTGCTGGCAGACCAGAAGCAAAGAAAAATTCCCGTTGCTCCCGCAAGCGGCGGCAACTCCTTGCCCATCTACCTTGCAGCGTCCGATTTCGACGAGCAAGCTGGAGGATTGCAGTTCAGGCTCGAATTCCTCATTGCCGCGGATGCCTTTCCGGAAGGGAGCCTCGACAGTTTCCGTTCTTCGACAGGTTCATCAAAAATAGAGAGCTTCCTCGACTCCGTTTTCCCCCGGGCTTATGCCGCTGCGGCTCGGGCGCCCGATGACGTGGATTCTGATCCTGTTGTACGGACTATCGTCAAGGGGTTTGTAACGAGGTTTCGAAACGAGCTACTGAAGGCATTCGAGCAGGCTGCCGCGAAGGACGTGCCATTGCCGAAAAGTGGGGTTGTGAAACCTCTGACAACCGTGGAAAGCTCCACTAAAAGCGTCATCAGCTCCTGGGACGCACGCGAGGAGCATTTGAGTTGGATGGAGCAGCTTGAGCGGGCCCAACGTTGCGCAGAGAACCCTACCAATCCCCTTACCAAGAAGATGTATCAGGAAGTTGCGGGGAGCAAGGAGAAGACCCTCCAGCTCATTCAGGAGGCCAGGCTGGAGGTGCAAATGAACACGGCCGTCAGGTTCCTCGGCATAATGAACAAGCTGGCTTTGCGACTCGTGAGCCCACACCCGATCATCGGTATCGTTGCGGACGCTATGGTGGCCTGGTCCGACGGTACCTTGAAAGGGGTGAATAGCGAACGCGTTCTGGCTATACAAAGGATGGTGACGGAATGCAAGGAGGAAGAGGAGAAAGAGCCACAGGAATCAAAACAATTACCTGAACCCCAAGTGGAGCCGCGTGTTGGTGAGGAAGACTGGCTGCCACTCCCTAAAGTGCCTGGCTGGCATGGCACCGTGACCTATAATTTCCGGATGGATGGTCCCAGACACTTTCATGAAACGCAGCTCGACATTAACCTGTCGGGGAACGGCGGCAACTGGTCGGGGCGGGTTCAAGGCAAATCGTGGAATGAATGCATAGTTACCCTAGCGCACGGAACCGAAAGCGGCCGCGTAGTGCTGGACAAATCTCTCCCGGGCCCAGGCGAACTTTCTTGGTCAATAGACTTCTTGGACTCCCAAGGAAGCTACACCTTCGGCGGGGTGACTGGTCCCTTTATTGTCAGGACGTGGCGCGAGTGGGCTCCATCGAGGGACCCTGATTGTAAGGGCACGTTGCCGCCGCCTGAGGAGACTTCCTTGCCCTTTGCTGTCGTCAGCCCCGCTGAGGGTGAGCCGCTGGGCAGGATAGACCCCGCAAACTCCAACGTCCTTTCCGGGTCCAAGACCTGGCGGTACGAATCGTCGTCCGGACGGGCTACGTTCACTCTGAAATGGCACCTGACCCGGCAGGAATAGGGATAACTGCGGAAGTCAGCAGCCTTTCCTGAGCACGGGGGCATGCCGCCCGAACCAAAGCTGCCGGAATCCCCCTGCCGCTTCAGGCGCGGGGGTGGGTTTTGTCGTAGACCTCGATGAGCTGGCGGATGGAGGCGTGCGTGTAACGCTGCGTGGCGGAGGATCGTCTTTTCCTTTACAATCTTGGCGTGGTATTCAACGTCCAGCCTGTGAGGGACGCCATCGCCGATGCTCGCCAGGTAGTCTGCACCGCCGATGGTTTGGATTCCACCGTCGCGCTGCGCGGCGTCGTACAAGGTGCTCGGCGTTATTGGCGCACCTGAGTGGGCGAGGTTCAACATATGGCGGTAAATCCGCGAATTGCGATAGTCGAAAAAGTCGTCGGGCGTGAGGATCCTCGCCGCCTGCTCCAGAGCTGCGCCTTCGGTAACGATCACCGCGCCTAGGACTGCATGCTCGGCTATCAGATTCCGGTGTGGCGGGTGATCAATTCGCATTCGTGATGCTCCTTCCCTTTGCATTTGCTTTTGTCGGATGATCTCGTCGAGCGAACGCCTGCAGCGAACGGTATTCGAGCAAAACGCGTCTTCCGATGCGCCTGGGCTTCAATTCGTCGCTCGAGATGAGGTAGTCAAGCGTGCGGAGACTGAGGCCCAAGATGCGGGCAGCAGTCCGCCGGTCAACCAGCAACGGAGCATGCTCCATGTCTGTTCTCCTTGTCACTCCTTGCCCGCTTTTGCAAGCGGGTGCACGCTTGGTTTATCATTGAATAAATGCGACAGGAGCCCCTAAGTGACGAACAGGACGTGAGTTGTCTGCATGGTCGCCTCCAGGAGTGGAGCAAAAATCTCGTATCGGGAGCTAAGCCTTCGCTGTCCCCCGTGGAAGTGCTAACCGGAAAGTACTTCTGTGCGGAACTGTGCCCCATGCTGGATTACGAGAAACCCACACGCGCCCTTTGCCTACAGGTTGGCTTGAGGAAAAGAGGTCCCGGCAGACACCGGGACCGGTACATTTATCTGAGAATTGGGCTGGCGCACAGGCGGCTCAGTCAGCCCCGGGCCTGGCATAGAGCACTGGGCGGACTCTTGCCGACGAGTCAAGCAAGGCGCCACCGTCGGCTCAGTTTTGCCAGGCTATCCCGCAACATTTACTGGACTCCTCTCATGCCTCCGGACGATTTGAAAGCGCAATTGATCATCGCTTTGGTTCAGCTCCGCGTCTTGCCTCTAAACTGTAAAGCCAGCTCATGGCTAGAAATCTACCTGAAGCGCTTTCGCATAGGTTCGCGATGGGGCCACAAGCCCAGCCCCAGTGAACTTAAAACGATTCGACAATCGGTAGTGAGGCACTTGCTCTGTCACTTTTCCAGATCCAGAGGATTTTCGCAGCTTTCGGCGGTACGTTCGCAGGATAATCGACATCGAAACGCGCCGAGAGCTAACCCATTTTGATCCCATTCCGACCGGCAAGGATTTTCAGGAGAGCGAAGGGGCCTATACAGAAGAGTCTCAGCCACAAGACACTTACGGCGCGCTTTATCATGGCGAGTTGCAGGAGTCTCGGAAGAGGCAAAGAACCGTAAGCGGCCATAGTGAACACAGTTCTATGCAAGATTTGAGCATTTTGGACGTCGCACGCCTTCTCAGGTGCAGTCAAGGGTACTTGTACCGCCTCATTCACAGCGGTGCCTTACAAGCTATCAGGGATATGGGAAGACCCGTATCTCGGTGAGCGAGCTTCAGCGCCTCCAGCAAGTATTCGATGCCCGTCGAAAGCTGCGAGCCGAGAAACTCGAACTGATCAAGAAAGGGATGACCTACGACGCCGCAAGACAGGCAGTCTACCGCATGCACGGAGCCGCGCCGAGCATTACTCGGAGATAACGACGTTCTTCCTTGGTGTCAGTTGTAGTGTCAGTTGATTTTTCAGTATGATGCTCGACGGTGCGCGATGTTGCATGAAAGGTCTTGCGATCGAACCCTTTCAGATTCAATGAGAAAGATGTACGATGTAGCAAGGCAATGCTCGGACGCGCACAGCGCAGAAGAGGCGGAAAACAGACTTAAAATCCTCTGGGGATTTTACCCCGTGTGGGTTCAACTCCCACCC
>FLYL01007055.1_pt2 | contig 31967 bp, 36 predicted proteins | sample 1122611 | NCBI WGS metagenome assembly FLYL01 (sample SAMEA4346791, study PRJEB14843) | hot springs metagenome | biome: Terrestrial Biome; feature: Habitat; material: Sediment | place: India | collected 2012-06-12 | depth 1760 m
ACGATCCCCTTTGGTTTGCCGGTGGTTCCCGACGTGTACAGGATGTACAGCGGGTCCTCGGCGTTGAGGCTCACCGGCTCGCAGGTCTCTTCCTGGCCCTCCACCAGCTCGTGCCACCACATGTCCCGACCCGGCTCCATGTGGACGTCGTTTTCGGCCCGGCGCAGCACCACCACCTTCTCAACGTCGGGGGTGCGGGCCAACGCCAGGTCGGTGTTCGCTTTGAGAGGCACCACGTTTCCGCCCCGCCAGGCTCCGTCCTGGGTGATCACCACATGGGCCTCGGCATCCAGGATCCGGGTAGCCAGAGCATCCGACGAGAACCCGCCGAACACCACCGAATGCACGATGCCCAGACGGGCGCAGGCCAACATGGCGACCGGCAGCTCAGGAACCATCCCCATGTAGATCGCCACCCGGTCACCCTTCGACAACCCCAGCGACTTCAACCCGTTGGCGAACCGGCACACTTCCCGGTGCAGCTCGGCGTAGGTGATGCTCCTGGTATCACCCGGCTCCCCCACCCAGTAGAACGCCACCTGGTCGCCGTAGCCCGCCTCGAGGTGACGGTCCAGACAGTTGTACGACAGGTTGAGCTCCCCGTCCGAGAACCACTTGAAAAAGGGAGGGTTCGAGTCGTCCAGAACCCTGGTGGGTTCTTTGAACCAGGTGACCCGCTCCAGCGCCTGACGATGCCAGAACCCGAGCCAGTCCGCATCCGCCTCCTTGTGCACCCCGGGCTTGGCATTGGCCTGCGCGGTGAACTCCGGGCTGGGCGGAAACACCCGGGTCTCTTCGAGCAGGTTCTCCAACGTCTGGGACATGGAACCTCCTTGGCGTCGACCTCTCCTCAACCTACCAAGCGGAGCCCGATTCGGGCGGCGGGAGCGGCGATCCCCATGTAGCGTGAAAACATGGACTGGCCAGTCACCTATCGACGACGTGTTCGCTTTTCCGACACCGACGCCCAGGGGATCGTGTTCAACGCCAACTACCTCGTGTACTTCGACGACACCATCACCGACTACTTCGATGCTCTGGGGCTGGGTTGGGAGGAGTTCGAACGGCGGGGCTACGACATGGTCCTCGCCCACGCCGAGATCGACTTCAAATCCCCTGCCCGGCTCGGTGAGACGCTCCTCACCGGCGCCCGGGTCGGCCGGGTGGGCAAGACCTCAGTGCGTTTCCAGCTGGCCACCTGGGAGGAGAAGTCGGGTCGGCCGGTGGTGGAGGGCGAGGAAGTGCACGTATTCCTGGACCGTTCCAGCTTCACCACGACCCCCGTTCCCGAATTCTTCTTGGAGGCGGTGGAGAGCCTCCAGGGCGAGGAGGTGACCCGGACGTGAACCTGGTCGTTTTCGACGTCAACGAGACCCTCCTCGATCTGTCCCCCATGAAGAGGGTCTTCGAGGAGATGTTCGGGACGGCCGACGTGCTGGGGGAGTGGTTCGCTCGGCTGCTCCACGGCTCGCTGGTGGCCAACCACCTGGACCGGTATCGCCCCTTCTCGGAGATCGCGGTGGAACAGCTCCTCGCGCTGGCCCGACGCCGCGGGGTCGACTTGGGGGAGGCCGAAGCCAGGGAGGTGGTGTCGCACATGCGCAACCTTCCACCGCATCCCGACGTGGTGCCGGCTCTGGAGTCTCTCACCCGGACGGGCCATCGCCTGGCCACCCTCACCAACAACCCCCAGGAGGCCCTCGACGCCCAACTCGCCAACGCCGGGATCGCCGGCTTCTTCGAGGCGACGCTGACGGTCGAGCCGGTGGCCAAGTTCAAACCCGCTCCCGAGCCCTACCTGTACGCGGCCCGCACCCTGGGGGTGGAACCGGGGAGCATGTGGATGGTGGCCGCCCACGACTGGGACGTGGCAGGCGCGGTGGCAGCCGGCACCCGGGCCGTGTTCGTGGCGAGAGCGCCATGGACCCTGCCCGACCCTCCCCCGGTGGTGGTGGACGACCTCACAGGACTTCCCGAGGTGCTGGTCGATGAGTGACCTGACCGAGCTCCTCGCCGACACCTCCACCCGGATCGCGGTGGTAGGAGCGACCGACGACTCGGCCAAATACGGGTCGGTGGTCTACCGGGACCTGAAACGCAAGGGATACCGGGTGATGGCGGTGAACCCCAACCGCACCACCGTCGACGGCGATCCGGCCTACCCGGATCTGGCTTCCCTCCCCGAACCGCCCGACATCGTGGACCTGGTGGTGCCGGCCGACCAAGGCGAGAAGGTGGTGAGGCAGGCCGCCGACCTGGGTTACCGGCGGATCTGGCTGCAGCCGGGCGCCGACAGCCCCGCCCTGTTGGCCCTGCTCCAGGAACTCGACCTCGACTACATCGCCGACGCCTGCATCATGGTGGCTAGCCGGCTCCGGCTGGCCAGGTGACGCCCGGGTAGGCTCCCCCGGGTCATGTCCCGTCCACGAGAGTACGAAGCTCTGAAGCGGCTCCGGGTGGTCCGCCACTTCCGCCCGGAACCGATCCCCGACGACGTGGTCGAGGCGATCCTCGACGCAGCCCGCTGGACCGGGTCGGCCAAGAACCGGCAGGATTGGCGGTTCGTGGTGATCACCGACCCCGACCAGATCGCACGGCTGGCCGAGTGTGGAGACTTCACCGAACCGATGCGGCGAGCACCGCTGGTGATCGCGGTGGTCGGCCTGCCCGGCTCCTACGAATGGGACCTGGGACGGGTGAGCCAGACCATCATGCTCGCCGCGGCGGCCCTGGGGGTAGGGTCGGTGCCCCAGACCATGCACCGGCACGACTGCGCTCGACAGGTGCTGGGGGTGCCCGAAGACCACTGGTGTCGGGTGGTGATCGCTCTCGGCTACCAGGATCGGGATGCGGAGGCCGCGGCCCGGGCGGCTTCCCCGTTTCGGGGCAGGCTTCCCCTCTCCGAGTTGGTGTTCCGAGACAGGTACCAGGCCGCCCCCCCGGCCGCCGACACCGCCCAGACGAACCAGTCACCCCACCGGACGTAGAGGGTCGGGCCGGCGTCACGCATCCGGACCGTCCCCACCAGCAGGGCGGGTTCGGCCAGAGGGGTGGTCTCCCCGATCCGTCCGCCGTCGGTGATCAGGGTGGAGCGTCCCGTCACCGCGGCGTGCACCACGTCGACCCCCGACTCGGCGGCCCGCATCCGGGTCATCCAGATGAACTGGTCGGAGGCCGGCGAGTAGGGGTACGACCCCTGGTTGGTAGCCACCACCAGCAGCCCGGCTCCCTCGGCCACCGTCTCCCGGGCATAACGGGCGAAGGCGCCTTCGAAGGAGATGACCGTCCCGAAGGGCCCGAACCCGAGGTCCACCACCAGCGGCCCGTCACCCCGGATCATGTCGCGGGGTACCGCCTCCAACTCCTTCACCCATCCGAACAGGGGGCGGGCGGGAACGTACTCGCCGAAGGGGACCGGGTGCCGTTTCCGGTATTCGCCGACCAGGGTGCCGTCGGGCCCGAAGATCACGTTGGCGTTGATCCACTCGGTGTCCGACACCGGGCGGTCACCTCCGGCCACCAGCGCCGCGCCCAGCCGGGCCGCCTCGGCGGCCATCTCGGCGCCCACTTCGGGAACCAGGATCGGGTCGGCGGCGAAACCCCCGGTGGAGCCCTCCGGCCACACCACCAGATGGACGCTGCCCGGCTCCAGGCTGCGGGTCAGCTCGAGATGGGTGCGGTAGGTGATGAGCCGCTCGTCGGGGCAGTGGGTGCCGGGACAGGGTGTGCTGCCCTGGACGATCGCCACCCTCACCGGCTGCCCGTCGGGAACGGCGGGAGAGAGCGATCCGGCGAGGGTCAACGCCAACACCAGTGCGGCGGGAGCCGCCACCGGTCCTATCCGGCGACCTCTCCAAGCCTCCACCGAACCGGCGGCTAGCCACGCGCCGACCACGGAGAGGCCGGAGGCACCCACCCACTGGGCCGCGTTCCGGAACCCGGCCGCCTCACCCAGCGGGAAAGCCAGGTTCCCCCAGGGGAAGCCACCCAGGGGGAAACGGGCTCTGATCCACTCCGCCACACCCCACATCCCGGCCGCCACCAGCCCCCAGATCCATCCCGAGGTCCTCCGGGCCGACCACAACACCGCGGCCAGCACGACGAAGAAGGAGGACTCGAGGATCCATAGGGGGACGAACGCGATCCATCCCAGCTCGGCCAGCCAGGGGAACAACAGCCCGAAGAACGCCAACCCGAAGCCCGCTCCGACCGCGGCTGCTCCTCCTCGGCTGCCGGCCGTCCGGACCCCGGCCAGGAAGACGGCGACGGCCGGGACGGCCAGCCACCACCAGCCGGTGGTGGGGAACGCCAACGCGAAGCCCGCCCCGGCGGCCACGGCTGAGACCAGGCGGATCATCCCCCGAGTGTACGAACTGTGCCGAGACCTCATTAGCGTCCCTGCCCATGGCAGAGCACGCCGGCGAGATCCAGGAGAACGCTGCGAATCTCGTGACCGGGACGGCCGACGACCTGTCGGTGGCTGTGGAAGCCGCCCGCGCCGCCGCCGAGGTGGTCCGGGACGGGATGGGCCGAACGGTCGCCACCGACCTGAAAGGGACGGTGAACCCGGTGAGCGAGGTCGACCGTGAAGCCGAGCAGGCGGCCCTCGAGGTGATCCGCGGGCACCGGCCCGACGATTCGATCCTGGCGGAGGAGAGCGGCGGCGTCTGGCCTCGGGGACGGGTCTGGATCGTCGACCCGCTCGACGGCACCGTCAACTTCGTCCACGGGATCCCGCAGGTGGCGGTGTCGGTAGCACTGTGGGACGGAGGACCCCGGGTGGGGGTGGTGGTCGACGTCTCTCGGGGAGAGACCTTCGCCGCGGTCGCCGGTGGGGGAGTCACCCTGGACGGGCGTCCCATCGCGGTTTCGTCCGTCGACCGTCCCGAGGCGGCCCTGGTGGCGACCGGCTTCCCCTACGACCGTCAGGAGCACGGGCCGGCCTATGCCCGGGTGGTCGGGGAGGCCCTCCGGGTGTTCCAAGGGGTTCGCCGGTTCGGTTCGGCGGCTCTCGACCTGTGTTGGTTGGCGTGCGGCAGGTACGACGGCTTCTGGGAGTTCTCCCTCGAGCCGTGGGACACCGCCGCGGCCATGCTGGTGGTGTCCGAGGCGGGAGGGGTGCTCACCCGTCACGACGGTGACCCCTACCGGCCCGGGGATCCCACCCTGGTTGCGGGCAACCCGGCCATTCATCCGGTGCTCCGTCGCCTCGTCGCCGACCACCTACCCGATCATCTGCGATGAGCCGCAGGTTGATCACCGGTCGGGGCTTGATGGGCCCAGGAGCCGACCAGGGAGCCGACACCGTCCTGGTCGAGGGTGGCCGCATCGTGGCGGTGGGTCGCCGGTCGGAGTTCGAAGGGGTGGAGGCCGAACGGAGCACGGTGGACGGCTGGCTGGCTCCGCGGTTGGTGGATGCCCACCTCCACCCCGGAGGGCTGGTACGCCGCGGTGTGGAACTGGGTGGGGTGTCGAACCGGCGGGAGTTGGCGGAGCTCCTCGCCGGCGAAGCCGCTCGACTGCCCCGGGGAGTCGCGGTGATCGGCCACGGCCTCGACGACGAGCCTTTGGGAGGGCTCCCCACCCGGGACGAACTCGACCAGGCCGTCGCCGACCGACCGGTGCTGGTCTATCGCCGTTGTGGGCACGTAGCCTCGGCCAACACCGCGGCCCTAGAGCTGTCGGGTGTGACCCCCGACGTCGCCGACCCGCCGGGAGGCTCCTTCGACCGGGACCCCTCGGGGCGACCCACCGGGGTGCTGAGGGAGGCTGCGGTCGGTCTGGTGGGAGCCGCTCTCGCTCCGCTCGCTCCCGGCCCCAAACCCGACCAGGTCTACCGGGCGCTGGCCGAGCTGGCCGGTCAGGGTGTGGGTCGGGTGGGTGCCATGGTCACCGTCGGCGACGGTGTGTGGTGCGGAATCGGAAACGAGTTGGAGCTCCCGGTGGAGGCGGCTCCGCTGCCCCTGGAAGTCGAGGTGTTCGTGATCACCTCGGACACCGAGGCGCTGAAGCGGGCGGCCCGCCGAGTGGAGACGACACCCGGGCTGCGCTTCGGCGGGTGGAAGGGTTTCGCCGACGGCAGCCTGGGGGGCTGGACGGCGGCTCTGCGGTCCCCCTACCACGACCGGCCCGACACGACGGGGATCCTCCGACTCGACCCCGACCGGGCAGCCGACCTGTCCCGGCTGGCGGTGGAACTCGGAGGGGTTCCCGCCATCCACGCCATCGGCGACGCCGCAGTCGAGGCGGTGATCGACCTCTACCGGGACCTGCGAGCCGTCGGCGTCCAGGGAGCCTTCCGGATCGAACACGCCTCGGTGATGGACCATCGGCTGATCGACCGAGCAGTCGAGCTCGGGGTGGTGTTGTCGGTCCAGCCCGCCTTCGCCCTCTCCGACTCCTCGTTCCTCGAGAGGAGGCTCGGACCGGAACGGGACGAATGGGCCTACCCGCTGAGGCGGATGATCGACCAGGGAGCCACCCTCGTCACCGGGTCGGACGCCCCGGTGGAACCCCCCGACGTGTGGCGAACCCTCCGGGCGGCGGTCGAGAGATGCGGACTCAGCCTCGCCGAGGCGATCGCCATCACCGCGGCCCGTCCCCTCCAACCAGGCGCACCCGCCGACCTGGTGGTCGTCACGGAAGGACCAGCACCCGGCGGGTCCGCGGTCGGATAGCCGACCCAAAGCATTTGCTTTTCCAAATCGATCAACTAGGGTTCGGCCCGTGGGACGTCCAAGCATCGTCGAACCCGAACCCGTCCCGCTCGACGACCACGAGCTGGTCGCCAAGCTGTTCCGGGCCCTCGGTGACCCCACCCGCCTCAGGATCCTCGACCTCCTCCTCGAGAACCCCCGCTACCAGAAGGAGCTGGTCCAGGAAGTGGGTTTGTCGCAGGGGCAGGTCTCCCAACACCTCGCCTGCCTCACCTGGTGCGGACTGGTCGAGGCCGATCGACAGGGGCGTCGGATCAGATACCGGGTGGTGGAACCCCGCGTCGTCGCGATCCTCGACCTCGCCCGGGGATTCCTGAGCCACACGACCGCCGACATCGCCGCGTGCCGGATAATCGATCGGGAAAAACCAATGGAGGAGCCATGAGAGGGTACGACCTGGCCATAATCGGCTCTGGTTCGGCCGCCTTCGCCGCCGCCATCAAAGCCACCGAGCTGGGAGCCCGGGTGGTGATGATCGAACGGGACACCATCGGCGGCACCTGCGTGAACGTCGGCTGCGTTCCCTCCAAGGCCCTGCTCCGGGCCGCCGAGCACTATCACCGGGCGGGACACTCCCCCTTCGCCGGGGTGGAGACGAAGGCCGGAAGGGTGGACCTGGCCGCCCTGGTCGCCCAGAAGGACGAGCTGGTCGCCGCCCTCCGCAAGGAGAAGTACCAGGATCTGGTGGACTTGTACGGGTTCGAGTTGATCCAAGGAGAGGCCGCTTTCGTCGAACCGGACCGCCTCGCGGTCGACGGACGCCGGATCAGGGCCGATCGGTATCTGATCGCCACCGGGGCCTCACCCTGGGCGCCTCCCATCGAAGGTCTCGACCAGGTGGGTTACCTCACCTCCACCACCGCCTTGGAACTGACCACACTCCCCGAAGACCTGATCGTGGTGGGAGCCAACGCCATCGGCCTCGAGCTGGGGCAGCTCTTCCTCCATCTGGGAACCAAGGTGACCTTCATCGAGGTGCTCGACCGCATCGCACCCTTCGAGGAACCGGAGATCTCACAAGCGCTGACCGATCACCTGGTCACGTTGGGGGCGGAGGTATTCACCGGTGTCAAGCCGACCCGAGCCCAGCTGGTGAACGAACGTCGCCGCCTGACCTTGGACACCCCCGAAGGAACCCGAACCGTGGAAGCCGAACAGCTCCTGGTCGCCACCGGACGACGAGCTCGCACTTCGGGTCTCGGCCTGGACATAGCCGGGGTGGAGGTCGACGCCCGAGGACACGTGGTGGTGGACGACACCATGGCCACCACCAACCACCGGATCTTCGCGGCTGGCGACGTCACCACCCTCCCCCAGTTCGTGTATGTAGCCGCCCTCTCCGGCAACCTGGCCGCCGAGAACGCCCTCCGGGGAACCGGCCGCCGGATCGACCTCCGAACCATGCCCCGGGTGACCTTCACCACCCCACAGATCGCGTCGGTCGGACTCACCGAAGCCCAGGCCCGGGAGGCCGGGCATCGCACGGTCACGTCGATCCTGCCGATCGACGCAGTGCCCCGGGCTCTGGTCGACCACGACACCACAGGGCTGGTCAAGCTGGTGGCCGAGGAGGCCGACGGCCGACTGCTCGGAGCCCACATCCTCGCCGACGGCGCAGGCGACGTCATCCAGGCCGCGGTGATGGCCCTGCGATACCGGGCCACGGTGGACGAGATCGCCGACACCTTCCACCCCTACCTGACCATGGCGGAAGCCCTCAAACTCGCCGCCCAGTCGTTCCGCAAGGACGTGGGTCAGCTGTCGTGCTGCGCGGCCTGACACTCGGCTGGTTGCTGGTAGTCCTCGCGGTCGGTGCCTGTAGTCCCACACGGAACCCTTCGATACACCTGACGGTCGAGGAGGCGGGCCTGGTCGCCAAGGGCGAACTGTTCCGCATCTACGGGGGGCGGGCCGATCCGGTGATGATCGGGGTGCAAGCCGAAGAAGACCGCATCGAGAGCCGACCCGTGTGGAGACTCGACACCGAGGTCCAGATCGTGACCGACCGTGGGATCGAACACCACAGATGGATCTTCTGGGTCGGTCTCGGCCCCGAAGGATCCCCGGAGGTGGTCCGTCGGAGTCAGGTCGACTAGCTGGGTAGATATCGCCCGTAGGCGTCCAGGGCCCGGTCGATCAGGAGGTCACAGGCCACCAAATCGGGAGACTGTTCGACCCGGTCGGCCATCCGGGAGGGGACGGGCTCGAGGTTCTCCAGCAAGGTTCGCACCGCCCGAGCCGCACCCGAGGTGTAACCGAGCACGGCAGCCACCATCGGCCACTCCGCCTGCCATGCTCCGGCAGCCCGTTCGTGCTCGTGGTCGAATCCCTGGAGCAGGGACCCGGCGGCCCCCAACGCCAGCCGGGCTGCGGCGACCGCCGCCACTGCGTCCACCGGGTTGCGTTTGTGGGTCATCGACGACGACCCACCGGCCCTCACCTCGACCTCCGCCACCTCGTCCTGGGCCAGCAGCTTCACGTCGGTGCCCACCTTCCCCGATGCCCTGGCCCCACCCGCCAGGGCGGCTACCACCTCCCACAGAGGCCGGCGGTCCGAATGCCAGGGCAAGGTCGGCATGCCCAGTCCGAGCTCGTCGGCGAGGAGCTCCGCCACCCGCAGACCGTCGGTCCCTTCGCCGTGGAGGTTCCCTGCCGGGCCTCCGAACTGAACGACGAAGCCCACCCTGTCTAGGGCCGCTGCGGCTTCGGCCAGACCGGCCAGCCACCCGGCCGCCTTCAACCCGAAGGTGGTGGGGAGAGCCTGCTTGAGAAGTGTGCGGGCCATCATCGGGGTGTGGCGGTGCCGCTCGGCCAGCTCGGCGGCTCGGAGAGCGGCGGCCCGAAGGTCGGCTGCCACCACCGAAGCCCCCTCCCGCAGTAGGAGCATCGACGCGGTGTCGACCACGTCCTGGGACGTCGCCCCACGATGCACCTGGTCGGCGGCTTCGGCCCCCAGGCCAGACCGGAGCCGTCCCAGGAGGGGCACCACCGGAGTCACCGACTCGGTCGCCTCGGCGAGCACCTCGGTCGGGTCGAAGACGAGACGGGCGCAGGCTTCGACGATCTCTTGGGCGATCGCCGGGTCTAGGAGCCCGGCCCGGGAACGGGCTCGGGCGTGGGCCGCCTCGAAGTCGAGCATCCGCCGTAACCAGGCTTCCGGCTCGACGAGGGGCGCCACCTCGGGGGCGACGAACATGGGGCCGCCCCAGTCGATCACCCTCCACCCCGGTGAGCCGCTTCGGTGCGGGCCTTCAGATCTCTGAGCATCTCCAGCTCGGCCGGGGTGGGCGGAGGGGTGGTGTCCAGGTCCGGTCGGAACGTGACATCCCATCCGGTCGCTTCCCTCACCCGGTCGACGGTCACCCCGGGGTGTATCGACACCACCTCGAGCTCGTTAGTGGTCGGGTTGGGACGCATCACGCACAGGTCGGTGATCACCAGGGTGGGTCCTTTGGTCTGGAGGCCCAGCCGGCGGCGTTCCTGCCCGTCCCGGCCGTGACCCAGCGACGTGATGAAGTCCACCCGGTCCACCATACGCCGCCGATCGTGGGGGACGATCACGTAGATCTCCCCGCAGAAGGTGGCGATCTCGGGTGCTCCTCCGCCTCCCGGCAGCCTCACCTTGGGGCGGGCGTAGTCACCGATCACGGTGGTGTTGATGTTCCCGAACCGGTCGAGTTGTGCGGCCCCGAGGAAACCGACGCTGATCCGGCCGCCTTGCAGCCAATACTGGAAGGTCTCCGGCACCGACACGGTGGTGAGGGCGGTGCGACACAGGTCGCCGTCGCCGATCGACAGGGGCAGCACCTCGGGTTTGGCGCCGATCGTGCCCGACTCGTAGATGAGGGTGATGTCGGGAGCGTGGGTGAGGCGGGCCAGGTTGCAGGCCTCCGATGGCGCGCCGATGCCCACGAAGCAGACGTCGTCGTTGCGGAGAGCCCGGGCCGCGGTCACGACCATCATCTCGGAGGCGGTGTAGGGCTCAGCCATGGGAGAAGACATGATCGGCCATCCAAGCCGAGAACCTCTCACGGTCCCGAGAGATCTCGTCCCATTCCAGGTAGAACGAATTGTCCCGGTCGTAGTACCCGTAGGCGTAAGAAGGCCACGCGCCGCCCGGCGCCTCCGCCACGGCGTCGATCGTCCAGGCGGGGAGCACCACGCTGTTGGGGCTCGATGGGGCCAGGTCGTCCACCACCTCCTCTACCGTGACCACCGCCTTCCGGGCTGCCAGCACCGCCTCCTTCTGAACTCCGACGATCCCCTCGATGAGCACGTTGCCCCTCCGGTCGGCCTTCTGGGCATGGATGACGGTGACGTCGGGTTTCAAGGCGGGGACCGCCGACAGGGTCTCACCGGTGAAGGGACACTCGACGGTCCGGATCTTGGGGTTGTGGTCGACCAGGTCGGTTCCTGCGTATCCCCGGAAGACGGCACAGGGCAGCCCGGACGCGCCGGCCGCGTAGGCCGCGGCCATCGCCGCATGCGAATGCTCTTCGATCTCGAGCGGCGCCGGCCACCCGTTCTCCACCGCATCCCGGAAACGGTGCAGCGACCCCACTCCCGGGTTCCCGCCCCAGCTGAACACGAGCTTGCGGGCACAGCCCGCTCCGATGAGCTGGTCGTAGATCAGGTCCGGGGTCATTCGCACCAGGGTCAGGTTCCGCTTCCCTTGGCGGATCACTTCGTGGCCGGCGGCGAACGGGATCAGATGGGTGAACCCCTCCATGGCCACCACGTCGCCGTCTTCCACGTATCTGGCGATCGCCTCTTTCAGGGAGAGGAACTCCATCAGAAATCGAAGAAAACCGTCTCGTCCTCCCCCTGGAACCGGATGTCCATCCGGTAGGTGGGGACCGGCTCGCGGGCGGTGAGGCGGGCGATGAGGGTGGGGCGTCTCCCGGGGGGTACCCGGCGGAGGGCCCAGTCGTCGGAGTTGTCCTCGTCTTCGAAGTAGACCCGGGTGTACACGTGGGAGAGCAGCCCCCGAGCCAGCACCGCCATCGAGATGTGGGGAGCCTGGAGCTCTCCCTCCGGGTCGGGAACCGGTCCCGGTTTCACCGTGTCGAACCGGTACCAGCCGTCCGGGTCGGTGGCACACCGCCCGAAGCCGCCGAAACCGTCGACGAGCGGAAGATCCCGGTCGTCGGCCGGATGCCGGTAACGGCCGTGACCGTTCGCCTGCCAGATCTCCACCAAGGCGTCGTCGATCGGGTTGCGTTCGGCGTCCAGCACCCGGCCTTCCAGCCGGATGCGGGTCCCGGCCCGGTCGTCGGTGGCGACCACCTCGTCGCCGGGTCGGTACAGCCCGATCGCGAAGAAAGGACCGACGGTCTGGGACGGAGTCTGAGGGAGGGTCACTGTTCGTCCTCCTCTTCGAACGGTGTCGCCTCCGGTCCCCGCAGGACGATGTCCCACCGATACCCCAAGGCCCATTCCTCGACCGTCACGTCGTGGTCGTAGGTGGCGATGAGGCGGTCGCGGGCGTGAGCTGGGACCGAGTTGAAGATCGGGTCTAGGGGCAGGAGCGGATCCCCCGGGAAATACATCTGGGTGACCAGCCGGGTGGTCCAGGCCGGACCCTGGAGGGAGAAGTGGATGTGAGCCGGTCGCCACGCGTTGGGATGGTTCTTCCAGGGGTAGGCCCCCGGCATGATGGTCGTGAACCGGTAGCTTCCGTCCTCAGAGGTGACGCAGGCACCCCGCCCCACGAAGTTGGGGTCGAGGGGTGCCGGATGTCGGTCCCGGTCGTGGTGGTAACGGCCGGCGGCGTTGGCCTGCCACACCTCGACCAGCACCCCCGGCACGGGGTTGCCCCATTCGTCGAGGACCCGACCGGTGACGATGATCCGCTGCCCCATCGCCTCCCCCCCGGTGCCTGCGTTGGTGGTCAAGTCGGCGTCCTCCGGGGTGACCTCCGCCTGGTAGAAGCCGGGACCGGTGGTCTCCGACAAGGTGTGGGGAACCGCGATCGGCGGCCGGGCCGGGGCCCGGGTCACCGTCGACCGGTAGTCGTCGTACCGGTACGGCGGATTGGAGTCCCAGTCTCTGGGTCGGTAACGGTTCATTTCAGGACCTCCTCGACACGTTTGGCTGTGCTGAAGGCGGACCCAACCGGTCGCCGGTAGCTCGTCATGCCCCTCCTCCTTGGTCCAGCACCCGTTTGGCCACACCGAACGCCCTGTTGGCGGCGGGGATACCCGCGTAGACCGCCACGTGGAGCAGCACCTCGGAGACCTCGGACGGACTCACCCCCAACCTCGGCGTCACGCCGAGATGCAGTTCCAGCTCCTCCAATCGCCCCAACGCGGCGAGGATGGCGATGGTGATCATGCTCCTGGTCCTCAGGTCGAGGCCGGGACGGTCCCAAACCTGTCCCCAGGCCGTCCTGGTGATGAACTGCTGGAAGTCCCGGTCGAAGTCGGTGGTGGCCGCGACTGCGCGATCCACGTGGTCGTCACCCAAAACACGTCGGCGGGTTCGCTCCCCCCGCTGGTAGAGGTCGTCTGTCACCGCTCGCCCCTCGGATCGTCGCCCAACCGATGGTCGAAAACTCCTCGTCGAATAGTGAACGATTGTTCGCTAGACGGACGCTAGTGTATCTTGGGGTCATGCTCCGTCAAAGCCCCGGACGATGACCGACTACGTGCGTTCCCTGGAACGGGGGCTGGCGGTGATTCGCGCCTTCTCGGAGGGTCACCCCCGCCTGACGGTGGCCGAGGTGGCCCGGCGTGCCGACCTGTCGAGAGCGACCGCCCGCCGCCTCCTCATCACCCTCACGGAGCTGGGTTATGTGAGGTTCCGGGACGGACGATACGAGTTGACCCCACGGGTCCTCGACCTGTCCCAGGCCTACCTGTCTTCCCTGAGCCTTCCGGGGATCTCCTTGCCCCATCTCGAACGCCTGGTCGACAAGGTCAACGAGTCGTCGTCGGTGGCCGTCCTCGACGACACCGAGATCGTGTACGTGGCTCGGGTCCCGACCAAGCGGATCATGACGGTTTCGATCGGCCTCGGCACCCGCTTCCCCGCCTTCCAGACGTCGATGGGTCGGGTCCTCCTCGCCGAGCTCGAGGACGATCAGATCAGGGAAGTCTTCCGACGCAGCGACCGGTCGCACACCACCGAGTACACCGTGCGGACCGAGGAGGAGCTCTTGGCCCGAATAGACGAGGTTCGCAAACGGGGATGGGCGATGGTCGATCAGGAACTCGAGCTGGGTCTTCGATCGGTGGCCGCGCCCTTGAGGGGCGCCACCGGGTCGGTCGTGGCCGCGGTCAACGTGTCGACCAACGTCACCCGCACCCCACTCCGGGAGCTCAAGAGCACCATCCTTCCCGTCCTCCTGGAAACGGCCGAGTCGATCAGCCGGGAGCTGTCGATGCGAGGCATATCGTGACCCGTCGGCTGACCACCCAGGTGGCGATCGTCGGTGCGGGGCCGGCCGGGGCGTTCCTGTCGATCCTGCTCCACCGAGCCGGGATCGAGAGCGTGCTGTTGGAGAGACGGAGCCGAGAGTACGTGCTGGGCCGAATCCGGGCCGGGGTGCTCGAGTTCCCCACCGCCCAGTGGCTCCGGGACGCCGGCCTGGGCGAGCGGATGGACCGGGAGGGGTTCGTCCATGAAGGCGTGAATCTGGCGTTCCGGGACCGCCTGTTCCGGATCGACTTCCAGGGTCTGGTAGGCCGCCACGTGGTCGTCTACGGCCAGACCGAGATCCAAAAGGATCTGTACGACGCCATCGACGCCGCGGGGATACCGCTCCTCGACGAATGCGAAGAGGTGGCCCTCCACGACCTGGAGGGGGAACGTCCCCGGGTGACCTTCCTCCGCGGCGGCGAGCACCACACCGTGGAGTGCGACTACGTGGCCGGGTGTGACGGCTCACACGGTATCTCCCGCTCTTACGTCCCGCCCGAGCTGGGCGCCCACTACGAACGCTCCTACCCCTTCGGGTGGCTCGGCATCCTCTCCCCCACCCCTCCGGTCCACGACGAGCTGATCTACGCCAACCATCCGAGGGGTTTCGCCCTGTGTTCGATGCGACGGTCCGACCTGAGCCGCTACTACCTGCAGTGCCCGATCGACACCGACCTGGACGACTGGCCCGACGACCGTTTCTGGGAAGAGCTTGGTCGCCGACTCCCGCCCGAGGTGGCCGACCGGCTGGTGACCGGCCCCTCCATCGAGAAGTCCATCACGCCCGTCCGGGCGTCGATCACCGAACCGCTGCGTCACGGCCGTCTGGTGCTGGCCGGAGACGTCGGACACGTGATGCCCCCCACCGGGGCCAAGGGACTGAACATGGCGTTGGCCGACGTCGTCCTCCTCTCCAGGGCCCTGGCCGAGGCCTATCGGGGGTCCGACGCGGCACTCGACGCCTACTCCGACCAGGCCCTCAGGAGGGTTTGGAAGGTGGTGAGGTTCTCGCTGTGGATGACCCGCCTCATGCATCGATTCGAAGAAGACGGCGACTTCGGTCAACGTCTCCAGGAGGCCGAACTCGACTACCTGGCCGATTCGGAGGCAGCTCAACGATCCATGGCCGAGAACTACACCGGCTTGCCTCTCGGTTGACGCAGGCCGTCGCGGGCATCTAGCCTGGTACACACCACGAACGCATGTTCACTATGCGCACACGCATGCGTGTTTCCGGGTGCGAGCTGGACGGTCGTGGCCGACGGTCACGGCCTCGAGCGGAGGAGGAGACGATGTTCGGCAGGACACAGACCCGGCGAGCCCTGGGGCTCATCGCCGTAACCGCGCTCTTACTGGCGGCATGCGGGCCGAGCCAACCCGCGGAGACCACCGCCCCGCCACCCGCCACCGAGGCGCCGGGAGATACGACCACCACCACGGCGCCATCTGAGACGACCACCACGGCTCCGGCCGAACCCATCCGGATCGGGGCTCTTACCTCACTGACCGGCCCGTTCACTGCCTGGGGCGTGCAGGTCCGCGACGGCATGCAGCTCGCCGTCAACGAGATCAACGCGGCCGGCGGTGTGGGAGGCCGCATGTTGGAACTGGTGGTGACCGACGACCAATCCAACGCTGAGGAAGCCACCACCGGCTTCGAGCGTCTGGTCGAGCGGGAAGGCGTGGTGGCGATCGGCGGCACCATCTCCAGCGACGTCGGGCTCGCTACCTCCCGCCTGGCCGAAGAGCTGGAGGTCCCGCTGTTCCTGGTGAAGGCAGGGTCGGAACAGATCCTCACCCAGAACAGCCGTTACACCTTCCGGACGTGCCTCCCGGCGGCGCCCATGGTGGCAGGCCCCGTGCTCCAGTACGCCCAGGAGCAGGGTCTAGACAAGGTCGGAGCCATCATCGCCGACTACGCCTGGGGTCAGGCCATCCGTTCAGCCCTGGTCGACACCTTCGAAGGCTCCGGGATCGAGCTGCAGGTGGAGGTGGCGCCCATCGGCGAACAGGACTTCACCACCTACCTGAGGTCGCTCCAGCAGTTCGGGCCGGGGATGATCTCGGCGACCGGACATCCGCCGGGGACGGGCGCCATCACCGTCCAGTCCGCCGACCTCGGCCTCGACGTTCCGATCGCCGGATCGTGGACGCCCTGGAGTCTGGTGATGGGCGGGGTCGCCGAAGCGGGTATCGGCCGGTACGCCGACTACAAGTGCGCCGACTTCTTCAGCGACAGCTACCTCGACCTGGCGAGGCGCTACCTGGAGATGTCTGACAATCCCCTCATGGAGGACGACGCGGTAGCCGGGTACGGGATCGTGCAGATGGTCGCCCAGGCGATCGAAGCCGTCGGCGACGACCCCGCCGCGATCGCCGAGTGGCTCCACGGCCAGAGCTTCGACCTTCCCGGCTACGCCCATCCGATGGGCTGGACCGAGTGGGGTGAGCTGGCCGAAGCCGCTCCCATCCTGGCCATCGTCTCGGAAGGGCCCGCACCCGAAGGGATCAACGAGGCCGGCGACTGGTGGCTCGAGCTCCTCGTGCGCTCGGATCCGCTCACTCCCTACACGCCCTAGATGAGCGTCCTCGCACTCGAGGAGGTCAGCAAGAACTTCGGTGGCCTCCCCGCCGTACAGGACGTCGACTTGGCGGTCGACGACGGCGAGATCCTCGCCGTCGTCGGCCCCAACGGGGCGGGCAAGAGCACCCTCCTGAAGCTGATCATGGGTCTGGAGAAACCCACGGCGGGTCGGATCAGCTTCGAGGGAAACGACATCACCGGCTTGCCTCCGCATAGGGTTCGACACATGGGGCTGGCAACCGTCCAGCAGACACCGAGGGTGTTCGAGAACATGACCGTGCTCGAGAACGTTGCGGTGGGAGCCATGTTCGGTCCGACCGACGGGCCGCTGGCCCCCGAGCCGGCCCTGGCGGCCGCCGAAGGTGCCCTGGAGTTCGTCGGTCTGGGAGACAAGGCGAACCAGCCGGTCTCGGTGCTCAACCTCCACGAACGTCGGTTCCTGGAGCTGGCCCGGGCGCTGGCGGGCAAACCCCGGGTCCTGCTCCTCGACGAAGTGATGGCGGGATTGAACGACGCCGAACTGCAGGCGTCGATCTCGATGATGAGAGCTCTGCGCGACGACTTGGCGATCACCATCGTCTGGGTGGAGCACGTCATGAAGGCGGTGATGGCCCTCGCCGAGAGGGTGACCGTCCTCGACTTCGGACGGGTCATCGCCGACGGATCACCCTCGGAGGTGATGACCAACCCGGCGGTGATCGAAGCCTATCTGGGAGAGGAATCGGCTACCAATGCTGAAGATCTCTGAGCTGTCCGCGGGCTACGACGGCAACGACGTCATCCACGACGTGTCCATACACGTCGACCGGGGTGAGGCGGTCTCCGTCATCGGTTCCAACGGCGCCGGGAAGTCGACCCTGTTTCGGGCCATCTGCGGGCTGATCCCCCCAAGCAGCGGCCGGGTCGTGTTCCTCGACCACGACATCACCCGCCTCCCCACCCACAGGATCGCCCGTCTCGGCCTCAGCTTCGTCCCGGCCGAACGCCACCTCTTCCCCCACATGACCGTCATCGAGCATCTCCAGCTCGGCGCCTACCCGAACAGACCCGACCGGGCGACGTTGGGGAGGGTATTCGACCTGTTCCCCAGGCTGGCCGAGCGGCGGATGCAACCCGCCGGGACGATGAGCGGCGGCGAACAGCAGATGCTCGCCATCGGCCGGGCGTTGATGTCCCGACCCAGGATCCTGGTGCTCGACGAACCCAGCACCGGGCTGGCGCCGAAACTCGCGGCCGAGACCTATCAGGCCCTGGGCATGATGCGGGGCGAAGGACTGACCCTGCTGGTTTCGGAACAACAGGTTCCCTTGGCGTTGAAACTGGCGGACAGGGGATACGTGCTGGAGAACGGTGTCATTCAGATGGAGGGCACCGCCAAGGACCTGGCCGCCAACCCGGAAGTCAGGCGGGCGTACCTGGGGGTGGCATGATCGCGGTGGTGTTGGACGGAATCGTGCTCGGCCTCCAGTTCGGTCTGCTGGCGGTCGGGATGACCCTGGTGTACGGCCTCGGGGGCGTGTTGAATCTGGCCCACGGACAGACCGCGGTGGTTTCCGCCATCGCGGTTTCGTTGGCGATGGGAGCCGGCGTCCCCGTGGTGCCCGCGGTTGCGTTGGGTCTGGTGGTAGGGGCGGCCTTCGGCCTGGCACTCGACACGACCCTTCTCCGCCCGGTCTACCGCCAGTCGGGCGAACCCCGGGTGCTGTTGGGTCTGCTCCTCACCCTGGGGGTGGCGTTCCTGGTGGATGGGCTCCTGGTTTGGCGAATGCCCCTGGGAGCCTTGAGCATCAACGTCCGGGGAGAACCGGTGCTCATCTTGGGCGTGCCGATGCGTCTCGGCTCGATGGTCGCCTCCGGATTGGCGATAGCCGCCGGCGCCCTCCTGGTTGCGTTCTTCCGCCTGACCGCCACCGGCCGGGCGGTGAGGTCGGTCATCCAGGACGAGACTGGCGCCCGTCTCATCGGCGTGGACCCCGACGGGATGCGCCGGCTCATCCTCGCCCTGTCGGGGGGGCTCGCTGCTCTGGTGGCGGTCACCCAATCGATGACGGCACCGGTAACCGTCACCGACGGGATCGAGTTGACCATCTTCGCCTTGATCGTGACCGTGGTCGGGGGTCTGGCGAGCGTGTCGGGAGCGTTCCTCGCCGGGATCCTGCTGGGGATCGTCAACACGGTCAGCTCCTTCTACATCGGAACGTTCATCACCACCATCATCCTCCTGGCCGCGGCCGCTCTCACCATCATCGTGAGACCGGCCGGACTCCTGGGGACCGCAGAATGACCTCCACCACCACCGGCCCCAAGACCAGGCTGCTGGAGGGACAGGTCGAATACCGGACCTCCCGGGAGGTCCGGCGTCTGCTGGTTCGACTGGTCGCCACCGGAGGAGTCCTCGCTCTCCCGCCCCTCTGGCTGGGTGACTCACGACTGATGATGGGTATCGCCATCGGCGGCCTGCTGTACGCCTGCTACACGGTTGCTTTCAACGTCATATTCGGCAGCACCGGCCAGCTCTTCCTGGCGGTGGGGGCGCTGGCCGGGGTCGGGGGCTACCTGTCGGCGCTGACCACCGACCGGCTCGGGGCACCTCTCCTGGTGGGGCTCCTGGTGGGAACCGGGTCGGCCACCCTGGTGGGGGGCCTGTTCTCGTGGGTGTCGGTGCGTAGGTCGTTGGGTGTCATCTTCACCGGGATCCTCACCCTGGCGTTCTCCCTCGCCTTCCACAACCTGGTCCTCGGAGTCAGGGACCTGACCGGCGGCGAGACCGGCCTGGTGATCCAAGCCGGATCCGACACCTTCCTGCGGGAACGGGTTCCCCCCTACTACTTCTTCCTCGGGCTGCTGCTGGTCTTCCTGCTGATCCACGGGCTAGTTCGCATCTCCCATATAGGTTGGGCGTTCCGTGCCCTCCGCGACGACGGGGTGGCAGCCGAGCTGGCCGGGGTGGACGTCACCCGCTACCGGGTCTACGGCGCTCTGATCGGCTCGGCCATGTTGGGCCTCTCCGGTGCGGTGTTCGCCCACAACGAGGGCTTCATAGGGCCTTCCACCTACGGGTTCGGCGAGGTCGACGTGGTGGTGCTGGTGATGCTGGCCCTGGGAGGTATCGGCACTCTGTTCGGCCCGGTTTTCGGCGCGGTGGTGTTCACCGTGCTCGACGAGCTGCTCGTCGAGTTCGGGCAGCTCCGTGTGGTGGCCCTAGGGGTGCTGGTGATCGTGTTGTTCCTCGGGTTCCGTCGGGGTTTGTTGCCCACGGTCGCCGAGTGGATGCGTCGCCGGTCCCTTGAGCCTGAGGGAAAGGAGGAGGCATGAAGAGCCTGGAGGACGTCCTGCGGGAGGCCGGCAACCCGGTCCACATGCTCCGTAATTCGAAGATCGGGGCCTACGTGTATCCGGTGGTGGCTCCCGAGTACACCAACTGGCGAGGCGAACAACGGTCCTGGCGGGAGACAGTCGCCTTGTACGACCAGTCCCACCACATGACCGAACTGATGGTGGAGGGACCCGACGCCTTCGACATGCTCTCCCACCTGGCGATCAACTCCTTCGCCAACTTCACCGAGGACCGAGCCAAGCACTTCGTCCCCTGCAGCCACTACGGGTACGTGATCGGCGACGTGATCCTGTTCCGGCTCGGCGAGGAACGGTTCAACATGGTGGGTCGAGACCCGGTGGCCAACTGGGTGCAGTTCCACTGCGAGACCGGCGGCTGGGACGTGACCTACAGCCGCGACAACCGGTCGCCCTCCCGTCCCGGTGACAAGCCGATTCGGCGGCGCCACTACCGGTACCAGATCCAGGGTCCGTACGCGCCCCAACTCCTCGAGAAGCTCAACGGGGGTCCGCTACCCGACATCGGGTTCTTCCGCATCGGGAAGATGAAGGTGGCGGGTCGGGAGGTTCCCGCGTTCCACCATGGCATGGCCGGAGCTCCCGGGATGGAGATCTGGGGTCCCTACGAGGAGGGGGAGGCGGTCAAGGAGGCGATCCTCGAAGCCGGTGAGGAGTTCGGTATCCGGCCGGTGGGGTCGAGGGCCTACCCGACCAACACCCTCGAATCGGGGTGGATCCCGTCTCCGCTGCCCGCCGTCTACACCGGCGAGAAGATGAAGCCGTACCGCGAGTGGCTGCCCGCCACCTCCTACGAAGCCGTCGGCTCGATCGGCGGCAGCTTCGTCTCGGACGACATCGAGGACTACTACCTGACTCCCCACGACCTCGGCTACGGGTTCTACGTGAAGTTCGACCACGACTTCATCGGGCGGGAGGCCCTGGAGGAGATGGCCGATCGGCTCCATCGCAAGAAGGTCACCTTCGAGTGGAACGGGGAAGACGTCACCCGGGTGTTCCGGTCCTTCTTCGAACCGGAGGGCCAGAACTTCAAGTACATCGACCTGCCTCTGGCCAACTACGCGTCGGCGTCGTACGACGCGGTCTACAAGGGGGATCGGCTGGTCGGGTTCTCGATGTTCTCCGGCTACAGCTACAACGAGCGGGCCATGATCTCCCTCGGTGTGGTCGACGCCGACGTCGAACTCGGTGAGGTCCTGACCCTGGTGTGGGGTGAAGAGAACGGCGGAACCGAGAAGACCACCGTGGAACCCCACCTCCAGACCGAGATCCGGGTGCGGGTATCGCCGGCCCCCTACTCCCGTATGGCTCGGGAGTCCTATGCCGGCAAGGGATGGCGGCTCACGGTGTCCCGCTGAGCCGGGAACCCGGACCCGACGCAGACCTGCTGTCGCGGGTCACCTTCGAGGTGATCCCACTGGGAGGCGTGACCCCCGAGCGGTTCCTCCCACCGGGAACCCGGGTCTCGGTGACCGCCTCTCCCCGCCAGGGCCTCGATGCGACCGTCGACCTGGCGATCAGGCTGGAGGAGGCGGGCTTTCGGGCGGTGCCCCACCTGGCGGCCCGACTGGTCCGGGACCGAGCCCACCTCGACCGGGTGATGGCCCGGCTGGCCGGAGCCGGGATCGACCGGGCGTTCGTCGTAGCAGGTGACGGGGAGACCCGGGGTCCGTATCCCGACTCTCTGACGCTGCTGGACACCCTCACCCGGGAAGGCCACCACCTCACCGAGATCGGAGTGGCGGGATACCCCGAGGGGCATCCCCACATCGATCCGGACACCCTGATGGCGGCCCTAATCCGCAAGCAGCAGCTGGCGAGTTACGTCACCACCCAGATGTGCTTCTCGGTGCCGACCCTCGTCTCCTGGATCCGGGACATCCGTGCCCGGGGGGTGGAGCTGCCGGTGGTGGTGGGCGTGCCCGGGGTGGTGGACCGGATGAGGCTGCTCAGGGTGGCGGCCAAGATCGGGGTGGGTCCCTCCGTCCGGTATCTGCGAAGTAACCCCGGGGGGCTGCGCCTCCTCCGGACCTTCTCACCCGACCCGATCATCGGTTCCCTTCTAGCTCTGCCCCAGCTACGGGATCTGGGCCTGGCCGGCCTCCACGTCTTCACCTTCAACCAATTGGACACCACCTGGGACTGGTATCGCAGGGTGGCCCGGCTCGACTAGCCGGCCCTGAGATGGGGCGCCACGTCGGTGTCGTAGTCGGCGTGGCGCCCGGTCTCCTTCTTGGAGAAGACCAGCCGGCCGTCCACCTCCACTTCGAACACCCCGCCGCTACCCGGCACCAGCTCCACCCGGTAGTCGGTGCCGAATTCCTCGAATATCCGCTCCGCCATGCCCACGGCACGGGGGGTGTAGTTTCAAACCCGACAGAAGACGATCTTCACGGTTCTCATACCGTTCGACGATAACCCACCCCGGCCGTGTACCTTGACGGCCCTGATGCTGTTCGACTACACCACCGTCACCCCAGACTCCATCGCCGCCGACGTCGAGGAGACCATCAGCCGGGCAGAGTCGCTGGTGAGTCGGGTCGTCGACCCCGACAACCCCCTCACCGTCGAGTCGGTGCTGCGTCCCCTCGACGACGTCGCGGACCTGATGGCCAGAGCTTTCGGACGCACCGGCTTCATGGGTTACGTCCATCCCGACCCCGACACCAGGGCAGCCGGCAAGGAAGCCGAAGCCAAGCTGGAGACCTGGCAGGTGGAGCTCGCCTTCCGGGAGGACCTCTACCGGGCGGTCAAGTCCTTTGCCGAGACGCCCCGGGCTGCAGAACTGGACGGCGAGTGGCGTCGCTTCCTCGACTTCCTGCTGAGGGACTTCCGGAAGGCCGGCCACGAGCTGCCCGCTGCCACCCGGGAGCGACTCCGGGAGCTCGCCAACCGGTTGGTCCAGCTCGGAGTCGAGTTCGAACGGAACATAGCCGAACACCGCGACCACCTGGAGGTCACCATCGACGACCTGGACGGGCTGCCTGAAGGGTACGTGGACACCCTCGAGCCTGGAGAGCGGCCCGGCACCTTCCGGGTGACCATGGCCTACCCGCATGTGGTGCCCTTCCTGGAGAACGCCCGACGTCGGGACCTGCGGGAGGCCCTATCCCGCAAGTTCAACTCCCGGGCGGTGGCCGAGAACCGGCCGATACTGGAAGAGGCGGTGGCGATTCGCCGGGAGATCGCCGAGATCTTCGGTCAGCCTTCCTGGGCCCACCACCAGCTCGATGAGCGGATGGCGAAGACCCCCGAGGCGGTCGAGGATTTCTACCGGAGGCTCCGCCCACCCCTCACCGAGGCGGCCCGCCGGGAGATCGCCAAGATGGCGGCTCTGCTGGAGGCCGACACGGGAGACACCGAGCTGCAAGTCTACGACTGGCGGTACTACGACACCCAGATCCGAAAGTCCGAGTTCGGGGTCGATCCCGCCCAGGTGGCCGCCTACTTCCCTCTGGAGGCGGTGATCGACGGCATGTTGGACATCACCGGTGAGGTCTTCGGCCTCGACTACCAACGGGTCGATGCACCGGTGTGGCACCCCGACGTGACCACCTATCGGGTGCGCGACCGGGACACCGGAGAGGAGATCGCCCACTTCCACATGGATCTGTTCCCCCGGGAGGGCAAGTTCAGCCACGCGGCCGCCTTCCCTCTCGTGCCGGGTCGGCGCCTCGCCGACGGGTCATACCAGCGGCCGGTGGCGGCGATCGTCGCCAACTTCACCAAACCCACCGCCACGCGGCCGTCCTTGTTGCAGCACTCCGAGGTGGAGACCTTGTTCCACGAGTTCGGCCACATCCTCCACCAGGTGTTGAACAGGGCGGAGCTGGTCCGATTCTCAGGAACCAACACGGAGCGGGACTTCGTGGAAGCGCCCTCCCAGATCATGGAGCATTGGGTGTGGAAAGCCGACGTGTTGAGGCGGTTCGCCCGCCACCACCAGACGGGAGAGCCCATCCCCGAGGAGCTGGTCGACCAGCTGGTGGCGGCCCGGCGTCTCAACATCGCGGTGGCCACCCTCCGGCAGATGGTGTTCGGGACTCTGGATCTCCGGCTGCACGACGCCACCCCGGACAAGGATCTGGATCGGATCCTGGTCGAGGCCACCGAGGTGGGGTTGCTTCCCCTCCAAGAGGGGACCTTCTTCCCGGCGAGTTTCGGCCACCTGATGGGCGGCTACGACGCCGGCTACTACGGCTACCTGTGGTCGGAGGTGTACGGAGACGACATGTTCAGCCGTTTCGAGGAGGAGGGTTACCTCGACCCGAGAGTGGGTAGGGAATACCGGGAGAAGATCCTCGAACGAGGCGGCACCCGGGACGGGATCGAGCTGCTCCGGGACTTCCTCGGACGGGAGCCGAACCACCGCGCGTTCCTCGCCAACCTGGGGGTCCGAACCGACTGACGGCGTACATCGACCTGCAGGGCCGGAACCTATCGAGGGTCGCCGACGTCCAACTTTCGTAACCGAACTTTGACCCCCGCTTTACACCTGCGGGAGCAAGATCGGGAACACCGACGGGCCGGCCGGCGTTGATACCGGTGAAGGGCCCAAGGAGGCCAGATCATGTCTGAAATCGTCAAGGGACGCAGCATCAAGGGGGTGACCCGTCCCTCCAAGGAATACGGGGAGGGAAGGGTCTGCGCCAAGCCTGGTTGCAACACGAAACTCAGCCGGTACAACCGGCGGGAGTATTGCCACGCGCACGCGCCGGTGAGGTATCCCCGAGTCAGGGGGCGGGTGATCCCCGAGGGAACGTGATCGACCCCGAAAACGTTGAATAGATCACCGGGGCGTTGCGGTCTCAGGTTCTCTCCCCCCTCCCCCGACGCTGCGACGCCCACGGGAGAGGCCCCGGCTCCGAGCCGGGGCCTCGGTCTATGGAGGGTTCCGCCGGCTTGCCTCGGAGATGACCCGCTCGGCCTCCGATAGACCCCGCCAACCCAGCGTTGCGGTCTTCTTGTCCTCCAACTCCTTGTAGACCCTGAAGAAGTGCTCCAGCTCACGGGTCAGATGGGGATCGAGGTCGGCCACGTCACGGACCGCCTCCCAGCGGGGATCCCCCGCCGGCACTCCTATCACCTTGTGGTCGGGTTTGCCCTCGTCTTCCATCAGGAACACCCCGATGGGTCGAACCCGGATGCGGCATCCGGGGAAGGTGGGTTCGGCGACCAGGACCAGAGCGTCCAAGGGGTCGCCGTCCTCTGCCAGCGTGTTCGGTATGAAGCCGTAGTCGGCTGGATAACGGGTGGCGGTGAACAACATCCGGTCCAGATAGATGAAGCCGGTCTCCGGATCCATCTCGTACTTGTTCCGGCTGCCCCGAGGGATCTCCACCACCACGGTGACTTCCACTTGGGATCATCCCTCCCTGAGGAACCGTTCGATCTCCTGGACGAGCCTCTCCCCCGGGTCGGTGTCGATCCCCAGGGAGTCGGCTTCCAGCTCCTTCACGTAGGAACGGAGCTCGGGGTCGTCCAGCGCGCTGTCGAGCTCGGCCCGAAACTCGTCCACCTCCAGGGCCAGATCGGACACGTCGACGGTCAGCTCGAGCACCTCGGCTGCCTTCCGGAGCAGGGCCAGGGCGGCCGGAGGGTATTCGTGGGTGGACACGTAGTGGGGCACCGCCGCCCAGATGCTCACGGTGGGTATGCCGTCGGCGATCAGGGCCTGGGTGAGCACACCCACGATCCCGGTGGGCCCTTCGTAGTTGGACCGCAGAATGCCGTGACGTTCCAGCATCTCCGACGTGCTGGCGGTCCCCACCAGCGGCACGGGCAGGGTGTGCGGCACCTGGCCGATGAACGCGCCCAGGGTGGCGACCCTGACCACACCCAGCTCCCGGAAGACCTGGATTAGCTCACCGACGAAGGAACGCCACCGGGTGTGGGGTTCGGGGCCCACCACCGCCACCACGTCTCTGCCGTCCACCTCGAGGCGGTAGATCTCGACGTCGGGCCACACGATCCGGCGGCTGCCGTCGGGTTCCAGCTCGACCAGCGGTCGGCGGTCCTGGTAGTCGCAGAGGTCGTCCCCTTCGATCCAGGCGATCCTCTCTCCGTCGTAGAGGTCGAGCAGGTGGTCGATCACCGAACTGGAGGCCCGTCCCGCGTCTCCCCAACCTTCGAAGGCGACCACCCCCACCGGGTGGACCAGTCCGGGCCTCTCATCCCATCTCACGCGGGTCATGTCGCGTCAGCGTACTCACCGCCGACGTGGCCGCGGACTCAGTCGCGCTGGAGCGTCCTATCGAGAAAGGACACGGTCCGCTCCCAGGCGGTGCGCGCTGCCTCCTGTTTGAAACTCTCGGGTCGCCCCGGGTCCCAGAAACCCTGCCCGGCTCCACGGTAGACCTCGAAGGTGGCGTCGAGACCCAGGTCCCGGAGGCTCGATTCGAGCGAGTAGGCGTGCCGCTCACCCGCCCTCGGATCTTCGGCACCGAAATGGCCGAGGAAGGCAGCCCGGGTCTTTCCGTAGTCGGGATCCCGGCTGAACGGCTGGTAGGGACCGAAGACCACACAGGCAGCCACCCTCGGGTGGAGGCAGGCCACCCAGAGAGCCAAACCGCCCCCCATTCCCAACCCGACCACCCCTAGGCGGGGCACGGTGAGACGCGGATCGGTCACCAGTTCGTCGGCTGCCTCGAGGAGGAGCCTGGTGGCTTCGTCGGGGTGGAGTTCCGCGACCAGCCGGTCGGCCTGTGGGGCGCTGCCCGGCACCTCACCTCGAAACAGGTCGGGGACCGACACGACGTATCCCTGGTCTTCCAGGTAATCGGCGGCTTGGCGCACCGACCGGGTGAGCCCCCACCGGTCGTGGATGATCAACAGACCGGGCCGGGCCCGCACCGGGGACGACCTCACCGAGTCCTCCCGGGTCGTGGTCTCCGGCTGGGTGGTGAGAGCAGCCCCGTGGCGACCCTCCCCGGCCGCGAACCGGCGGACCCCGCCGACCGCGACGTCGAGGACCCCCCTCCCCAGCTGACGTTCGAGCTCGAGCCCGTCCGACAAGGGCACACCCACGCCCCGCAACACCGCCTCCCGGTCGCTCCGCACCGTCTCCTGCGGATACGAGGCGATCAGTTCGGCCAACTCCAACGCGGCGGCGAGGGCCCGGCCGTCGTCGACCAGCCGGTCCACCAGCCCGATCGCCCGGGCTTCCTCGGCATCGACCCTCCTGCCGGTGAGGATCAGATCGAGCGCCCTTCCCAGACCGACCACCCGGGGCAGCCGCTGGGTTCCTCCGTCGACCAGCGGCACACCGAACCGTCGCTCCAGACATCCGAAAAAGGCGGAACGGCCCGCCACCCGGAGGTCGCACCACAACGCCATCTCCAACCCTCCGGCCACGCAGGCTCCTTCCACCGCAGCGATCGTGGGTTTCGACACGCTCATCCGGGTGAATCCGAGGAATCCGTCGGGAGTGTCGACCAGGTCGAAGGCTTTCAGGTCGGCTCCGGCCGAGAAGTGTCCTCCTTCGCCGGTGAGGATCCCCACCCTGGCGGAGGCGTCTTCCTCGAATCGCCGCCACGCCTCACCCAGCGCTTCTGCGGTGGCCCGATCCACCGCGTTGCGTCGCTCGGGACGGTCGATGGTGATCACCGCTGCTCGTCCGACATTGGTGTATTCGACACTCACCGTCGCCTCCTGGTCTGGTCCGAGCATGGCACGCGGAGTCGTAAGATGCCGCACCGTGATCTGGTCGATGAACTGCGGGGCGTACACCCTGTACGCCATCGAGGATGGGTGGATCATGCGGCATCCCGCCGAGGTGTTCCCCGACGTCGACCCGGACCAATGGTCGCCCGACGACCTCATCGATGGGATGCTCCGAGTCACCTGGGGCTGTTTCCTCCTCACCGACGGGTCCCGGACGGTGCTGGTCGACACCGGGATGGGGCCGCTGGCTGCGAGCCTCCCCGGCGACCGTCAGGCGGTGGCCGGGCAGCTTCCCCAGGCCTTGGCGATGATCGGCGTGCGACCCGACGACGTTCAGGTGGTGGTCCACACCCACCTCCACGTGGACCACTGCGGCGGCAATCTGACCCCCAACGGGAGCCCTCTCTTCCCCAACGCCGAGTTCCGGGTGCATCGAACCGAGCTCGACTTCTGGCTCCACGAGTCGACGGTTCCCGCCGCTCCTGCCGTGCAGGGCGTGATGCAGCCTCTGATCGACGCCGGACAGGTGGAACCCGTGGACGGGGAGACCGACGTGGCGCCGGGGGTGAGGCTGGTGGAGACGCCCGGCCACACTCCGGGTCACGTCTCGGTCGTGGTCACCTCCCAGGGGACCCGCACCTTCATCGCGGGGGACGTGTCCCATCATCCCAACCAGATCCCCCACCCCGACTGGGTGTCGGTGTTCGACCTCGATCCCGCTCAGGCCCTCCGCACCCGGGAGCGTGTCTTCGAGCAGGTGACTGGAACCGGAACGGTGTTCGCAGCGGGCCACTACCCGCCGCCGGGGATTGGATACATCGAGATGGACGACAGGAAGCGGATCTTCGTGCCGGGCACCGCCGTCCAGGTGGCGTGATGGACGCGGTGGTTCGTTGGCTCCACCTGGTGGCGGCCTCCGTCTGGCTGGGCGGGCTGATCACGGTCGGAGCGCTGGTACCCGCCCTCCGCCGGGCGGGCGCCACCCGGGAGATGCTCCAGGCGATGGCCCGCAGGTTTGGGACGGTCTCCTGGACGGCCCTCGGGGTGGCGGCGTTCACAGGCGCGTGGCAGGCGGTCGACCATCTGGGTTCCGCGGTGCTGGTGTGGAAGGTCGGGCTGGTAGCGCTGGCGGCCGGACTGGCCCTCTGGCATCAGGCCGCGGCCCGCGACCAGAGCCCGGCCGTCAGGGGGGCGATCCAGGGGGCGATCCTCCTGGTGTCGCTGGCGATCTTCGCGGTGGCGGTCCGGCTGTGAACGGATCGTTCAGAACTCGGCCGATCGGAACGCCTCCCGCCAGCCGACCCTGCCCCGATACCTGAGCAGACCCCCGGCGTAGACCCGTCCCGCCAGACGCACCAGACCCAAGGAGGTGACGACGGTGACGAACACCCCGGCTGCCGACTGCCACAGCGGGATGGCTTCCATGGCATGACGGATCGGCACCACGAAAGGAGCCGAGAGAGGGATCAGGGTTCCCGCCACCGCCACCGGCCCGGTCGGATCGTCCAGCACCTGGAAGCTGACGAAGAAGCCCAACACCGCCACCACGGTGAACGGAAAGGCGGCGGTCTGGGCGTCCTCGGGACGGGACACCAGGGCTCCCGCAGTGCCGAACATGACCGCGTACAGGGCGTATCCGAGCAGGAACCACAGCACCAGGATCACCGCCTGACCCACCGACACCGCAGGCAGCTCGAAGCTGGAGGTGGCCTGCAACGCGACCAGGGCGGCACCGATCGTGACCGTGAACTGGGCGAGTCCGAGCGACCCGATCCCGACGACCTTCCCCGCCAGCAACAGCCTGGGGGGAACCGCCACCAGGAGTATCTCCACCACCCGGCTCGCCTTCTCCTCGGTGACTCCCGACAGGGTCCACATCCCGTAGGTCAGCACCGCCACGTACATCAGCACGAGACCCCCGTAGGCGACCACGAACCGACCCGGGTCACCCTGCTCACCCTCGCCCACGACCTCCCGCCTGAGAGGACCTTCCACCAGGAGTCGGACCGTGTCCACCTCCCCCGCCGCGGCCAGGCGGTCGATCTCCACCGCGGTCGCGGCGGCCGTCACCAGGCGTTCGCCGCTCCCCCCGCCCATGAACCCCTCCGCCGGGACCAGCAGGCGGACCCCGTCGACGAGTACCAGGTCGACCTCTCCCTCCTCGAGGGCCCGTCGGGCTTCCTCTTCGTCGGCGAACCGGACCGCCGAGACTTCGATCTCGGCTTCGGGGTCCTCCTCGGCGATACGGGTCGCGGCCGCCACGATCGGGCCGTTTCCTTCACCCACCGTTCCGATCCTTACCTGCTCCGGGCGTCCGCCGAGCAGGCCCGGGACGAGGATCACCGCCAACACGATGAGGATCGTGAACACCGACGACCAGATGAAGGCCCGGCTTCGTGCCCGTTCCACGATCTCTCGCCGCACGATCAGACCGAACGACCGGGCCAGGTTCATGCCACCAGCTCCCGGAAGACATCGGACAAGTGGGGTGATCCGTAGCTGAGATGCCGCACCTGGGCGGCTTCTCCGGCCGCGGTGACCAGACTTCCCATGTCCACGTCGGCTCGGACCCAGACCCGCCAGACCCCGGCCCGCCTCTCCACCTTCACCACTCCCTCTCGCCGTTCCATCGCCGCGGGGTCGAAACCGTCGGCGTCGACTTCGAGAACCCGGTGGGGGGAGCTCCCACGAATGTGATCCACCGGTCCCGCCGCCACCACCCGGCCTCGGTGGATGATCACCACGTCGTCACACAGATCCTCCACCAGGTCGAGTTGATGGCTCGAGAACAACACGGCGGCACCCCGTTCGGCTTCGGCGGCCAGAGTGGCCGACAGTCGATCCACTCCGATCGGGTCCAAACCGGAGAACGGCTCGTCGAGGACGGCCAGGTCGGGCCGGTGGATGAGAGCCGCGGCGAGCTGCACCCTCTGCTGGTTGCCCTGGGACAGGGACTCCACCGGGTCCGACGCCCGGTCGCCGAGCCCCAACTCGTTCAGCCACCTGGCCGCTTCGGATCGTGCTTCGGCGCCATCCATCCCGTGGATCCGCCCCAGGTACACCAGTTGGTCGGCGATCTTCATCCGCGGGTACAGACCCCGTTCCTCCGGCATATAGCCGAAACGCAGCCGGGTGGCGAGATCCACCGGCCGGCCCTGCCACAGCACCGTGCCCTCGTCGAGCGACACCAGACCGAAGATGGCGCGCATCGTCGTGGTCTTCCCGGCGCCGTTGGGTCCGAGAAACCCGGTTATCCGGCCAGGCTCTACCCGGAAGGAGCAGCCGTCCAGAGCCACCACCGTCCCGTAGGTCTTGCGAAGGTCGTGGAGCTCCAGCATCCCACGACTCCCCCGACCCGACGGCGGCTACTTCTTGTTCTTGTGACGATTGGCCTTGCGCCGCTTCCGATACTTGTGCTTGGACATCTTCTTGCGGCGCTTCTTGATCAGAGAACCCATCGGACTCCTCTCGAGCGACTCCTCGACGTCATTCGGCGCCCGCAGTCGCCACGTCGGGGGTCAACACGATACCGCGACCGTCGAGGTGACGTCGAAGGGCGTCGACCACCTTGTCGATCCGGTCGGCTGCGACCATGGCCACCACCGACGGCCCCGCCCCCGACCAGGCAGCGTGGGCGGCTCCCGAAGTGCGGGCTACCTGGACCAGTTCCGTCACGTCCGGCCTGATCCGACGCCTGGGCTCCTCGTGCAGCTCGTCACCTGAAGCGGCGGCCAACAACTCGGCGTCCCCGGTCAACAGCCCGGCAACCAGGGCCGCGGTCCTGGCCAACGAGCGGACGACCACCTCGGTCGGGTAGGAGGTGGGGAGCGCCGCCCGGGCGTGGTTGGTGGGGAGCCGACTGTCGGGTACCGCCAACACCAGCCGCCACACCGGGTTCCAAGGGAGCCGATGTGGTTCGCTGCCCGCTACCAGGACCAACCCGCCGTACACCGCGGCGGCTGCGTTGTCGGGATGTCCCTCCATCCCGGCTACCAGTTCGAACAGTCGGAGGCGGCTCGGTTCGTGGCCGTACGCCCGCCAGGCTGCCAGCGCGCCAGCAGCGTGGGCCGCCGCCGAGGAACCCAGACCGCGGCCGATCGGGATCTGGTTCTCGACCCGGAGCAGCAGCGGCCTGTCCTCCCCGACCGCCCGTTTGGCGGCGGCCAGGACGGCGTCGTCGGTTGCACCGTCGTGACGCTGGTCGCCGTCGTGCTCCACCCGCCACGAGGCGG
>FLYL01000868.1_pt1 | contig 31623 bp, 28 predicted proteins | sample 1122611 | NCBI WGS metagenome assembly FLYL01 (sample SAMEA4346791, study PRJEB14843) | hot springs metagenome | biome: Terrestrial Biome; feature: Habitat; material: Sediment | place: India | collected 2012-06-12 | depth 1760 m
ATCTCCTTGGCTTTCTCCTTGGCCTTCTCCAAGGTGGGGCCGGCCTTCTCGGTGAGCTCGGACGCCTCTTCCTTCGCCTTACCGAACCACCGCTTCAAGGTGTCGATGAACGCCATACTGTCTCCTTTCCTCCGGTGTCATTGTATGGAACCGGCTCGGGTGGCGGCTTTCCGGGCTGCGATGTGGATCAGATCCCACACACCGGAGAAGGGAGGGGCATAGGCCAGGTCGGTCCAAGCCAGCTCTTCGGCCGGCATGGAGTTCCAGATCGCCACCGCGAACACGTCGATGCGTTTGCCTCCGGCCGGTCCTTCGGACACGATCTGTGCGCCGAGCAGCCTTCCCGTGTCCCGCTCGGCGGTCGCCCTGATGGTCAGAGGAGCCGCTTCCGGCCAGTACCCGGCCGTGGTGGTTCCGGTGGCGGTGGCCGAAACCGCGGCGATCCCCGCCTCTTCGGCTTCGCTCTCCCGCACACCGGTAGACGCCACCTCGACGTCGCAGACCCGGGTGATGCTGGTGCCGAGCACTCCCGGGAAGACGGCGTCGCCCCCTCCGATGTTGATCCCGGCGACCCGGCCCGTCTTGTTGGCCACGGTTCCCAGATGCGGGTTGACGGGCCGGCGGGTGACCCGGTGGAACGTCTCGGCGCAGTCCCCGGCAGCCCACACCCCGTCGATCCGGGTGCGTTGCCTCCGGTCGACTGCGATCGCTCCCGTCTCGCCCAGAGGGATTCCCGCTTTGGCGGCCAGGTCCACCTCGGGTCGGGTTCCGAGACCTAGAACCACCACGTCGGCGGGATGGGTGGCGTCGTCGCAGCCGACGCTCTCCACCCTTTCCGACCCGTTGATGCATCTCACCTGCGTCTCCAGCACCACGTCGATACCGCGGGCCCTCATGGCGTCCACCACCTTGGCGCCCAGGTCGGGATCCAGGGTGCGCTCCAGGACGGACGGGCCCGAGGTCAGCACCTTGGTTCGCCAGCCCCGGACGGCGAAGGCTTCCGCGACCTCCAACCCGACGTAGCCGCCGCCCACGACCACGCAGTCACCCGGGCCCGCCTCGGCCACCCGTCTCAGCGCGGCCGCGTCGTCCAGGGTCCTCAACTCGAACACCCCCTCCAGGTCGGCGCCGGCGATGTCGGGACGTACCGCGGTGGCTCCAGTGGCGACGACCAGGTCGTCGAACCCGACCCGGAAGGTCCGCCCTTCGTCCAGGGCGTGGACCGTCACGCGGCGCCGGTCCAGGTCGATCTCGGTGACCTCGCACCTCACGTGGACCGAGATGTCCTGGGCGGCGAAATCCTCCGGGGTTCGAACCACCAAGCGGGACAGCGGTTCCACGTAGCCGGCCACGAAATAGGGTTCCCCGCAAGCCGAATAGCTGACCCAGGAGGACCTCTCGAACGCGACTATCTCGAGGCGGTCGGGTCCGAGCCGCCTCCGTGCCTGACTCGCGGCCGACATGCCGGCCGCGTCCCCGCCGACGACGACCAGGCGGCGGGTCATCCGGCCCTCAGGCGGCGCAGTTCTTCCTTCTCGGCGAGACGACGCCGACGCCGGCGGCGGACGATCAGGCCGATCACCTGGTCGAGCACCATCCCCGCCACCAACACACCGATGATGAGCACGGCTAGGGGTACCCGCCATTCCCAGACGACGAACCGGATCGTGGTGTGCTGGGTGTTCTGCCAGGTGAACACCACCAGTGCGATCGACAGGAGGAGGAAGGCGACCAGCCCCCAGGAGATGCCCGGCCGGCGTTCGGGATCCATGGCGGTGAGGTTAGATGGCATGGGGTCTAGCGTGGTGACCCATGTCGTACCGGTTGGTGGCTGTTTTGGTCGTGGCCGTGGCTTGCATTTCGCCTGGCGGCGCTCCCACGGTCCCCCAGTCGTCGACGATCCCCCCCGACCGGGTGGAGACCACCCGCACGACCACCGCCACCCCGACCACCACCACGCCGACCACCACGACGCCGACCACCACCACCACTTCTCTGCCCCGGCTGACGGGTCTCTCCTACCGGTCCGTCGCCACCTTCGACTTTCCGACCGTGGTCACCACCCGGCCGGGTGACGACCGGCTGTGGGTGGCCACCAAGGACGGCCGGATCTGGGTCCTCGGATCGGACGGTCCGGTCTTCGACCTTTCCGACCAGGTTCGCAACCGGGGTGAGCAGGGACTGCTCGGCATGGCTTTCCACCCCCGGCGTCCCGACCTCCTCTACGTCCACTTCAGCGCCAACGACGGGGACACGGTCCTCACGGAGCTGTCGGTGACCGACGGGTCCAGCCGGACGTTGCTGCGGATCCCTCAGCCCGCGGCCAACCACAACGGGGGGATGGTCGCCTTCGACGAGGCGGGGCTGCTCTACCTCGGCCTCGGCGATGGTGGCGGCGCCGGGGACCGGTTCGGGAACGGGCAGAACACCGAAACCCTGCTGGGAGGGATCGTGCGGATCGACCCGATGGGTGACCCCTATCGGGTTCCGCCATCCAACCCGTTCGTCGCGGGGGGTGGGGCGCCCGAGCTGTGGGCCTACGGGCTGCGGAACCCGTGGCGGTTCTGGATCGACCAGGACCTGATCTACATAGCCGACGTCGGTCAGGACTCTCACGAGGAGTTGAACGTGGTCCCCCTCGCCGACGTGGGTTACAACTTCGGGTGGCCGATCACCGAGGGCCTGGAGTGTTTTCGACCTGCCCGGGGCTGCGACACGGCGGGTCTGGTCATGCCCGTGATCCAGGTCGACCACGGCGACCAGGGAACCTGCTCGATCACCGGAGGTGTGGTGTATCGGGGTGACGCCATCTCCGAACTGCAGGGAACCTACTTCTACTCGGACTACTGCGGAGGCTGGCTGCGGTCCTTCCGGTGGAACGGCTCCGGAGTGACCGAGGAGACGGACTGGACACCCCAGGTGGGGACGGCCGGTCAGGTGGTGTCGTTCGGGATCGGACCCGACTCGGAGATGTACGTCGCCACCACCGCCGAGGTGCTTCGGGTCGAACCAGTCAGGTGATCAGCGGAGCACCATCCAGGCTCCCGCCAGCAGCAGCACCACACCGGCCGCGCGGGGGAGATCCACCGGCCGCACCGGGGCGTTCAGCAACCCGTAATGGTCGATCAGGCCGGCGAACAGGAACTGGGCGGCGGTCATCACCGTCAAGGTACGCACCACCCCCAGCCGGGCGGCGCTGAACGCGATCGATCCGACGATGACCAGGCCGAGGAGCCCCGACGTCCACACCCACCAGGGCAGCTGACGGACCTGACCGATAGCCCCTCCCCGGGCGGCGGCGAGGAGAAGGGTGACCGCCAGACCCCCGCCGGCGTAGGTGACGAAGACGCTCTCTAGCGTCCCCATGCGGGTGTCCATGAAACCGGCGATCTGGGTTTGGAGGGCCACCCCCAAACCGCCGAGCACCGCGACCAGCACGATCAACCACAGCGACACGTTCCATGCACCTCCTGAAGCGAGCAGGCTAGGCGTCGCGAGAGGTGGGTGGTTCGCGTGTCACAGCCCACGGTTACGATCCCCCGCCATGGAGACCGGTCAGGTGGGGAGGGTCCTGGGGACCGAGGACGCCACCCCCCTCGAGTTCTGGTTCGGGGTGGGCGACGACGTGGCGGTCCAACTCGACGACGTGGTCGCCACCGAGAGACGCCTGCCCGGCGGTGGAAGCGTCAGGATCTACGGGGTGGTGTCCCAGGTTCGTGCACGGTACGAGGGCGCCCGCTACGACTCGGACGTGTTCCTCATCGCTGACGGTGTGCTCCCGGCCGAGATCTCCGAGGCGGCCCAGGTGATGGCCACACGTTTCGAACCCGAGACCTTCGTCCCGCCGCTTCCCGGCACGCCGGTGAGGCTGGCGGCCGATTCGGAGCGGGAAGAGGCGCTGTTCTTCGACCGGATGGAACATCGCCTGCCGATAGGCCTGAGCCGCTCGGGCGAGCCCCTGTACCTGAACCTCGACTTCCTCGACGGTAGGCGTGGCGCCCACGTCAACATATCGGGGGTCTCGGGTGTGGCCACCAAGACCACCTACGCCACCTTCCTGCTCCACTCCCTGTTCAACAGCGGGGTGCTCGGCACCCGGGGCACCAACACCAAGGCGCTGGTGTTCAACGTCAAGGGCGAAGACCTGCTCTTCCTCGACCGACCCAACCTCCACCTCGACGACGAGCAGCGGGCGAGATACGAGCTCCTGGGGCTGCCACCCCGACCTTTCCGGTCGGTGCGGATCTTCGCCCCGGCCCGTCCCGGCCCGTCGGGAGCTCCCCAGACCGCCGCCCGGCTGGAAGGCGTGTCGGCGTTCTTCTGGACTCTGGCCGAGTTCTGTTCCGAAGAGCTGCTGCCCTTCCTGTTCGCCGACGCCGAGGACGACCGGGCCCAGTACACCATGGTGGTCCACAACGTCGCCACCCAGCTCAAGCGCCGAGCGGTCCCCATGGACCAGGGCGGGGGAGTGAGGATCGACGGGGAGACGATCAGCACCTTCCGGGACCTCGTCGGCCTGGTGTCCAACAAGGTGCAGGACGAGGAGCACCGGTACGACTGGGCCGGTCCGGCGATCGGAACCGGGACCATCAACGCCTTCCTGCGGCGGCTCCACTCGACTGTGCGGCACGTCGAGCGGATCATCAGGGGCGACGTACCCGGTGCGGAGCGACGGACGGTTACGCCCCTCCAGGGCCAGCTCACCGTGGTCGACCTGCACGGTCTCCACGATCGGGCGAAACGGTTCGTGGTGGGTGTGATCGTCAGGCGGGCCTTCGAAGAGCGGGAGGCCCAGGGTTCCTCGGAGGAGCTCTTGTTCCTGGTCCTCGACGAGCTGAACAAATACGCCCCTCGGGAGGGGTGGTCGCCCATCAAGGAGATCCTGCTGGACGTCGCCGAGAGGGGACGCAGCCTCGGAGTGATACTCATCGGCGCTCAGCAGACCGCCTCCGAGGTGGAGAGGCGGATCGTGTCCAACTCGTCCATCCGGGTGGTGGGAAGACTCGACACCGCCGAAGCAGGCCGAGAGGAATACGGGTTCCTGCCCGGCACCCTGCGCCAACGGGCCACCATCCTCAAACCGGGAACCATGATCGTCTCCCAGCCGGAGCTCCCGGTGCCGCTGGTGGTCGAATTCCCGTTCCCGGCGTGGGCGACGAGAGCCGCCGAAGCCGACCGGTACGAGGAAGGAGCTGGCGACCCGTTCGACGACCTCTACTGATGGTCCGGATCCTCCACACCTCAGACTGGCACGTGGGCCGGGCGATGAGAGGCATCTCCCGGGCCGAGGAGCATCGACGGGTACTGGACGAGATGGCCGACCTCGCCGCGGATCGGCGGGTGGATCTGGTCGTGGTGGCCGGCGACCTCTTCGACCAGGCGGCACCGACCCCGGAGGCGGAACACATCGTCTACCGGGGGCTGCTCCGCCTAGCCGAGGCCGCACCTGTCCTCGTGGTAGCGGGCAACCACGACAACCCCCGCCGGCTGGAGGCGGTAGCTCCGCTCCTCAGCCTGGGTCGGATCCACGTGGCCTCCCAACTTCGGCGACCCGACGAAGGGGGTGTGGTCGACTACCCCGACCTGGGGGTGCGGGTGGTGACCATGCCCTGGGTGAGACCCCAGGCCCTCATCAAGGCGGAGCAGATGTTCTTCTCGGACCCTCCCGACCGAGCCCAGACCTACGCCGCCAAGCTCGACCGGGTGGCTCGCCGGCTCTCCGAGGAGTTCGGCGCCGACCGGGTCAACCTGGTCGTGGCCCACCTCAGCGTGTACGGGGCGGAACCGTCCGGATCCGAGCGAGCCGTGCGGAACGTGTTCGAATACGCGGTTCCGGCTTCGGCATGGGACGGAGCCTCCTATGTGGCGTTGGGTCACTTCCACCGTCCGCAGCGGGTCGACGCCCCCGGGGAGGTCTGGTACTCGGGGTCGCCACTTCAGCTCGACTTCGGCGAGGCCGGCGAAGCCAAATCGGTGGCGGTGGTCGAGGCGGAGCCGGGCCTACCTCCCACCATCGAACAGGTGCCGCTGCAAGGCGGACGACGGCTGGTGGTCGTCCAGGGAAGCCTCGACGAGGTGGTGGAGCAGACCAAGGACCTGGACGACTGTTTCGTCAAGGTGATCCTGCACGAGAAGTCGCGGGTCGGTCTGGCCGAGGAGGTGAGGGAACTCGTACCCGGAGTCGTCGAGGTACAGGTGGCGAAGTCCGATCACGACCGGCCGAGCCGACCCACCCGTCGAGGTCGGAGCCCGGTGGAGCTGTTCGCCGAGTATCTCTCGTCTCGGAGCATCGACGACCCCGAGCTGGTGGCGATGTTCACCGAACTGCTGGAGCAGGTAGATGAGACCTGAGAAGCTGCGCATCCAGGGTTTCTCCGCCTACAAGCAACCGACCGAACTCGACTTCTCCGACGCCGACGTGTTCGTCCTCACCGGGCCGACCGGATCCGGAAAGACCTCGATCCTGGACGCCATCTGCTACGCCCTGTACGGCACGGTGCCCCGTGTCGGCAAGAACGCGATAGAGCCTGTGATCGCCCTGGGCTGCCTGGAGGCCCGGGTCGAGTTCGAGTTCTCGATCGATTCCGACCCCTACCGGGTCGTCCGGGTCGCCAAGCGCACCAAGACCGGCGCCACGTCGGAAGCCGTGCTCGAGGGGGGCCGGTTCGTGGGTGAGGACAAGGTGACCGGCTCCATCCAGGTGACGAGAGCCGTCGAGGGGCTGCTGGGGCTCACCTTCGATCACTTCGTCAAGTCGGTCCTGCTCCCGCAGGGACAATTCGCCGCCTTTCTCCACGACGACCCCAGGGGTCGCCAAGGACTGATCGAGAAACTCCTCGACATGGGCATCTACGAGCGGGTCCGGGAGAAGGCGGTGGAACGTGCAGCTGTCTGCAGGGGGCTGATCGACGAGGCCACCCACCGGCTGGAGGGACTCGCCGACGTGACGCCGGAGCGGGTGGAGGAGGCTCGGCGAAGGGCGGAGGAGCGTAGGAAGTTGCGGAGGGAGGTGTTCCAGCGCCTCCCCCAGCTCGAGTCGATGGACGCCCGCCTCGCCGACCTGAACCAGCAGGCCGAACGACTCCAACGGGCACACGAACTGCTCCTCGAGGTCGCCGTTCCCGACGAGGTCGTGGAGGCGGGACGTCACAGACAGGAGATCGAAGACACCATCGCCGAGTCGGAACGACGAACCGTCGAGCTCGAGGCGGAGGAGGAAGAACTGCGGGAGCGGCTGGCTGCCGTACCCGACGACCTCGCCGAGACGATCAACCTGCATCAGGAACACGTCCGGGTCTCCGAAGCACTGTCGGCTGCCACCGAGGCGACCGCCGCGGCCCGCGCCGAGGCCGAGAGAGCCCGCCGCGAGCACCAGGCCGCGGTTACCGCCCGAGAGGAGGCAGAAACGCGGCTCGACGAGATCGCCTCGAGGCACCAGGCCCACCGGCTGGCTCGGAGGCTGGTGGTCGGCGAGCCCTGTCCGGTGTGCGGCCGGACGGTCGAGACGGAACCCAGCCTGAGCGAACCTGGGGATCTGGTGGGGGCCGAGGAGCAGCTCGAACAGGCCAGGAGACGGGAATCCGAATCGGCCCGGGTCAAGGACCAGGCCGAGAAGGCCCTGGCTCGGGCGGAGGAGCGACGCGCCCAAACCGAAACGCGTTGCCTCGAAGTGGAGAGCCGGCTGGCGGGTAGGCCACCCCTGGAGCAGGCCCAGGCCCTGGCCGAGGAGAGAGACCGGCTGAAGGAGGAACTCGAGAGGAACCGGCGCCGCCTCAAGGAGCTGAGAGCCGATCTCGGCAGGCTCCGCGAGCGTCTGAGCAGTCTGGAAGAAGGCGAGAAGGAGCAACGGCGGCGCCTCGACGAGCTCCGCCGGCGGCTCGCCGCGGCCGGTCTGGAGGTACCCGGACTGGGGATGGGGAGCCTGGTCGAGGAGTGGGAGCTGCTCACAGACTGGGCACACACCGCCGCGGAGGAGCTCGCCGGGAGTGAGGCCCGTCTCCGGGAGGCGATCGAAGCGGCGGAGTCTGATCGACGTGGCTTGGTGGCCGAGCTGGAGGAGATGCTGGCCGCCGCGGGCTTGACCACCGATGGTGATCCCAAGGAGACGGTCATACAGGCCGAACAACAGGCCGAGAGGGAGTTGGAGGAACTCTCCCGCCGTCTGGAAGAGAAGAAAGAGCTGGAAGCGAGGAGGACGGAGCAGGAACGGCAGGCGAAACTCGCCGAGCAGCTCGCCCGACACCTGCGGTCGGACGGTTTCCGACGTTGGCTGGTGGAGGAATCCCTCCTCGACCTGGCGGAAGGAGCCAACACGATCCTCGAGGACCTGGCGGGTGGGGCCTACTCCCTCCGGGTCGAGGGAGCCGACTTCCGGGTGGTGGACCACCGCAACGCCGACGAGGTTCGATCCGTCCGCACCCTCTCGGGCGGCGAGACCTTCCTGGTGTCCTTGGCTTTGGCTCTGGCGTTGGCCGAGAACCTCGCCACCCTGGCGTTGGGCACCACCCGCATCCAATCGGTCTTCCTCGACGAAGGGTTCGGAACCCTCGACCCCGAGACCCTCGACCAGGTCGTCGAGGTGATCCACGAGTTGGCCGACAAAGGCCGGATCGTTGGTCTCGTCACCCACGTAGCCGACCTGGCCGAGCGGATCCCGGTCAGGTTCGAGGTGAGGAAGGGACCTGGGGGAGCGACCGTGGCGAGGGTGGTGGCGTGAAGTTCAGCGTGGAGCAGTGGCAGCCGGAATACGGGGTCCCGGCCGGGCCGGACCTCCCTGCCGCCGTCCCACCAGTCGATCTGTCGGTGGAGGTTCCGCCCCGGGGCTGGGGTCCGATCCGTCCCGATGCCGAGGCGGTGGAGTCTGTCCTCTTCGTGGATGGTGTGAGGAGGGTCGACGCCAGCGTGTGGATCGAAGTGGACCAGGGTTCCCGACTGGGACTTTGCGCCAGTTACGCGGCGGGTGCCGTGCTCTGCCGGGCCGACTCGGCGGAGATCGTCGGATGTCGGGTGGAACGCGGGCTGTTCACGGCGGTGTCCGACGCCCAGGCGATCTCCACCCGACACGCCCGATATCCGGTCCGTCCCACCCCGGGGGAGTCCCCTGAGGAGCTCTGGCTGGGGATCCAGAACAGGATGGCCGACCTCGAGGCCGAGGTTGGACTGGACGTGGAAGCCGACCTGGTGGTCGTGGACGGGCCGCTTTCCCACCACCGGGCGCTCCCCAGGGCAGTCGGATACGTAAAGACCCAGCACGTGCGTTACCTGCCCGACGAGTTGACGCCGGTCCTGGCCAGTCTCCCGGTGGGGAGACGGACACCACTCTTCCTGGTCGGGGGGCCCCGATCGGGCTTCTCGTGGTATGTGCGAATCGGCAGCGGGGGAGGAAGTCTCGGTGGTCTAGCTCGATGTGAGATCACCGCGGATCGGGAGGTCGCCGAGGCGGCCCGCCTGGCCGATCGGGTGACCGCCACCCTGCCTCGCTTCGCGTCCAAGGAGCACAAGGACCCGAGAGCCCCCCAGAACCTGTACCCGGTGGGGGGTCTGGAGCGGGTCCTGAGGCATCGTCTGGGCGACCAGTCGGTCCTCTACCGGTCGCTCCGGGCGGCGGCCAGCTGACGTTCCGGACGGGAAGCCGCCAGCGCTCCGGCCACCACCAGCACGACTCCGAGGAGGGCGACGGGTGTCACCTCGTCGCCTCGGAGGGTCACTCCCAGGAACAGTGCCACCACGGGGATGAGATAGGTGATGAACGACGCCCGGGTCGACCCGACCCGGCCCACCAGGGTCGCCATCAAGACGAACGCCAAACCCGTGCCCACCAACCCTGCCACCGACACCGCCAACACCGGACCCCATTCGAATCGCGACGACTGCAACCCGGTCAACCCGAGCGGGGCAGTCCACAGGCTCGCCCACCCCAACATGCGGGAGATCACCGGAACCGAGCCGTATCTCTGCTGGAGCGGCGCGGCGACGTTCACCGCCAAGCCGTAACAGATGGTGGCCGCCAGCGCGAGTGCCACGCCCACCAGGCGCGAGCTCCCCGCCTCGGGGAGCGATATGGCCACCACGCCGGTGAAGCCGACCACCAGGCCGGCGAGCTGAGCCGGCCCGGGAAGGCGCCTCAACATCACGGAGGCGAACGACGCGGCGAAAAGAGGCATGGCGCCGTTCAACATGCCGGTGACCGCCGAGTTGATGTGCTGCTGGGCGAGGGGGAAGAGAGTGAACGGGATCGCCACCCAGGTCAACGACAGGAGCAGGATGGCGGGCCGGTCTGACCTGGGGATGGGCCGTTTCGCCATCGGCAGGAGCACCGCCGCGCCGAGCGCCACCCGGAGCCAGGTGATCGCACCGGGAGCCAAGGCCTCCAGACCGATGTCCATCAACAGGAACGAAGACCCCCAGATCAGCGAGATCGATGAGAAGAGGAGCCAGTCACCGATCGTGAATGCGCCGCGGTTGAACCCATCGGAGGTGGACAAGATCGGCATCGAGATTCGCATGCTACGTGTCGTCGAGGGTTGATAGGGTTGGCGGCGACGCAGGAGGAGGGAACATGAAGGTGGCGGCCGTCCAAGGCACGCCCGCGTTCCTCGACTCCCGTGAGACCACCGAGCGCATCGTGGGCTACGTGGAGCGAGCCGCGGACGAGGGGGCGGAACTGGTGGTATTCCCCGAGGCTTTCCTCCCGGGCTACCCGGACTGGGTGTGGAGGCGACGACCCTGGCAGGAGTATCCGTCCGATTGGTTCGTGCGCCTGTTCGACCAGGCGGTAGTGGTTCCGGGGCCGGAGACGGCCTCTATCTGCCGGGTCGCCGCCCGACGGAGAGCCTACGTGGTGGTGGGGATGGACGAACGGGTCGGGAACACCATCTACAACAGCCTCGTCTTCTTCGGGCCCGACGGCGAGATCCTTGGGAAGCACCGAAAGCTGATGCCCACCGGCGGGGAGAGGCTGGTCTGGGGAATGGGAGACGGTTCGACCCTCCGCACCTATCCCACCCCCTTCGGAAAGCTGGGCGGTCTGATCTGCTGGGAGAACTACATGCCGCTCGCCCGGGCGGCCCTCTACGCCGAAGGCGTCGACGTCTACCTGGCTCCCACCTGGGACAACTCGGATACCTGGGTGCCGACCATGCGCCACATAGCCAAGGAGGGCCGCTGCTGGGTGGTGGGCGTGACCGCCTGTCTCCGAGCCACCGACATCCCCGCCGACATTCCCGGCAGGGACGAGATCTACGGCGACGAGGACGACTGGCTGTCGAGGGGGAACACGGTGGTCGTCGCCCCCGACGGGGAGATCGTGGCCGGGCCGCTGGTGGGGGAGGAGGGTATCGTCTACGCCGAGCTGGACCCGCTCAAGACCAGGCGAAACAAGCTCCAGTTCGACCCGGCGGGACACTATTCGCGTCCCGACGTGTTCACCCTTCTGGTGGACAGGACCCCCCGTTCGGGTGTCGTGTTCGGTGACGGAGAGGAGACGGAATGAGGAGGTTTTCCACGGTCGAGGAGCTCAAAGCAGCGGCGGGTGAGCACCTGGGCTATTCGTCGTGGTGGGAGATCACCCAGGAGAGGATCGAACTGTTCACCAAGGCCACCGACGACTACCAGTGGATCCACATCGACCAGGAGAAGGCGGCGCAGGGGCCTTTCGGGACCACCATCGCCCAGGGATACCTCACCCTCTCGTTGGCGGTGCCCCTCACCCGGGAGATCTTCACCGTGGAGGGCGTCCGGATGGCGGTCAACTACGGGACCAACAGGGTGCGGTTCCCCGCCCCGGTTCCGTCGGGGTCCAAACTCAGGTGTGGTGCGGTCCTCGCCTCGGTGGAGGACGTGGAGGGAGGAGTCCAGCTGGCCTTGGACCTGACCTTCGAGATCGACGGAGGCTCCAAGCCGGTGTGTGTGGCTCAGACCCTCTCACGCCTGTACTTCTGAAGCCGCGGTCGGCTAGTCGCCGGAGGTCTCCCCCAGGTCGCGGAGGATCCGCATCGCGGCGTTGCGCCCGTTGACCGCGATCACCGAGCCGCCCGGGTGGGTGGCCGCCCCACACAGATAGAGGCCGTCGATCGGCGTCCGGTAGGGCATCCTCCGGTCCCACATGTAGGGGGGGAGGCACTCGCCCTGGAAGATGTGTCCACCGGTGAGGCCGATATTGGCTTCGATATCGGGAGGCCCCGACACCTCGTAGGCTTCGATCAGATCGCGAAAGCCGGGCGACCAACGTTCTATCTCGTCGAACACCGCCTGGGCGACGGTCTCCCGATGGTCGTCCCAGCTGCCTTGCTGCCAGGCGTAGGGAACGTACTGGACGAAGGCGGAGAGCACGTGGCGCCCCGGAGGAGCCACCGACGGGTCGTAGGCGGTCTGCAAGTACAGCTCGGCCCACGGCCTCCCCAGTCGTCCATCCCGCGCCGCGGCGTGCCCCGAAACCATCCCCTCCACCCCGGGTCCGACGTCGATCTGGGACCGGGTCGAGTTCGGATCTCCGTTGAAGACGGGGAGGTCCGACAAGGCGACGTTGACCTTCGCCGAGCAGCCGTCGGTGGGCCACTCTTCCACCCGGGCGGCGAAATCTGCCGGCGGGGTGTCGTCGAGGAGGCCGAGGGTCCTCTTCGGGTCTGCGTTGGAAACCACCGCCCTGGCTCGGATCCAGGATCCGTCCGCCAGCATCACCCCCCGCCCCGGACTGATGGACACGACCTCCGAACCGGTGAACACCGCCGCTCCCGCCTCCCGGGCAGCGGCCTCGAGCGCGATCGACACCATGCCGATGCCACCTTCGACGAACCCCCAATCGCCCGAACCGCCGGCCAGGCGTCCGCACATGTGGTGGAACCGGATGTAGGCCGTCCCGGGATGGGTCGGGGGGGCGTTGGTTCCGATCACTCCCTGGCTGGCCAACCCGTCGATCAGCCGCGGGTCGTCGAGGAACCGGGAGAGGTTGTCGACCACCGACTCCTCGAAAACGGCTGCGACCGCCGCCGGGTCGCCTCCCAGACGCTGCTCCACCAGTTCCCGGGGGGGCGCCTCCATCAACCACAGGTCCCGGTCGTCCCCCGGCCGGAGAGCTTCCCGGATCCCATCCCAGAACCCGGCGAGGGCCCGGTAGCCGGAGACCTGACCGGGAGCCCATCTGGCCAGGTCGGCGAGCGTCCGGTCGAGATCCCGCCATTCCACCAGGGAGATCCCGTCGTCGATGGGAACGAACATCTGCGGGTCCAGCAACCTGACCTCGAAACCGTGGCGGTGCAGTCGGAGATCCTCCATCACCCGGGGGTGCAGCAGACCGGCCAGGTAGGCGCAGGGCGACACCCGAAACCCGGGCCAGGGTTCCTCCAGGCTGGCGGCTCCGCCCACGACCCCGCGACGTTCCAACACGACCACCGCCAGGCCCGCACCGGCGAGGTAGGCAGCGCAGGTCAACCCGTTGTGTCCCGCCCCGACCACGACCACGTCCCAGGTGCGTTCGCGAGGATGCTCCATCGGCGGGGCAAGCTAGTCGAGCGGCTACGTTCGGGGCGTCATGGCACTCAGAGTCGGCATAGTCGGTCTCCCCAACGTTGGGAAGTCGACCCTGTTCAACGCGCTCACCGCGGCTGGTGCCGAAGCGGTCAACTACCCGTTCTCGACCATCGAACCGAACGTGGGTGTGGTACCGGTTCCCGACGACCGGCTCGACCGGCTCGCCCGGATGGTCACCACCGAGAGGATCGTTCCGGCCACCCTCGAGGTGGTCGACATAGCCGGACTGGTGGAGGGAGCCTCCCGGGGAGAGGGCCTGGGAAACCAGTTCCTCCACCACATCCGCAACGTCGACGCGGTGATCCACGTGGTCAGGTGTTTCGACGATCCCGGTGTGACCCACGTGGCCGGTCGGGTCGATCCGGTCGGGGACATCGAGACGGTCGAAACCGAGTTGGGTCTCGCCGACCTGGCCACTCTGGAGAAGCGGATGGCTCGGGCCGAGCGGGCGATCAAAACGGGAGACAGAGCGGCGTCCCGGGAACTGGAACTCGTCGCGCGGATCGCTTCGGTGGTCGGGCAGGGCTTGCCTGCCCGCGACGCCGGGCTGGACGACTCCGAATGGAGTGAGCTGGGGGACCTCCAGCTGCTCACCGCCAAACCGGTCCTCTATGTGTGCAACGTGGGCGAAGGCGGCGACGCCTCGGGGGTGGCCGCGGTGCGGCGGCTCGCCTCCGATCGGGGAGCGCCGGTGGTCGAGATCTCGGCCCGGATCGAGGCCGAGCTGCTCCAACTCGACCCGGAGGAACGGAGGGCGTTCCTGGCCGAGCTGGGAGTGGCCCGGCCTGCTCTCGAGCTGGTCATCGAGGAGGCCTATCGGCTCCTCGACCTGGTCACCTTCTTCACGTTGTCGCCCAAGGAGATCAGGGCTTGGACGGTGACCCGGGGGACGAAGGCCCCGACCGCGGCAGGGAAGATCCACACCGACTTCGAACGCGGTTTCGTGAGAGCCGAGGTGTTCCGGGTGGAAGACCTGGAGGAGGCGGGCTCCGAGGCGGAGCTGCGTGCCCGGGGACGGATTCGCAGCGAGGGTCGTGACTACGAGATCCGGGACGGCGACGTGATCCGATTCCGATTCAACGTCTAACGTCCCGACGATGCTCGAAGTCCTCGCCTCGACCGCCGCGCCCCTGTCGGAACACGAGATCCTGGTGTTCATGGTCCAGCTACTGCTGCTGGTCGGCTCGGCGCGGATACTCGGCGGGTTGATGAAGATGGCCGGCCAACCGGCGGTGGTGGGGGAGCTGCTGTCCGGTGTGCTGCTGGGACCCAGCGTCTTCGCCAGGCTCGCTCCGGAAGGCTACGAGTGGGTGTTCGGCGAGGAGGTGGTGTCCTCGGTCGTCTTCGGGATCGCGTGGCTGGGAGTCGTCTTCCTGCTGGTCGTGATCGGCTACGAGACCGACCTGGGGATCATCCGCAGGTTCCGGCGGGCGGCGGTTTCGGTGTCTGCGGGCGGGCTGTTGCTGCCGCTGGCGGTGGCAGGAGCCGCCGCTTTCCTGGTGCCGGGCTCGTTCGTCGGGGACGCCGACCGTCCGGTGTTCGCCGGGTTCTTCGCCTTGGCGTTCGCGGTGTCGGCGCTACCCGTGGTGGGCAAGATCCTCTCCGACCTGGGCCTGCTGCGGAGGAACTTCGGTCAGATCACCCTCGCCGCGGGCATGACGATGGACGCGGTCGGGTGGCTCCTCTTGGCGGCGTTCTCGGGGATCGCTCAGGACGGGTTCGACCCGGTGGCGCTCGCCACCTCCTTCGGAGGGCTCCTCCTCTTCGTGGTGTTCGTGGTCACCGCGGGACGTGCGCTCCTCGACGGGGTGATGCGGTGGGTCCTGGCCCGGGGCTCCAGCCTCACCGCCGGCCTCACCGTGACCATCCTCGCCGCGCTGATCGGCGGCACCATCACCCAGTGGCTCCGCTTGGAGGCCATCCTGGGGGCGTTCATCGTCGGGATCCTCCTCTCCACGTTGCGTCACCAGGTGCCTCAGGTGGAGCGGCACATCGAAACCGTGACCGCCTCGTTCTTCGCGCCGGTCTTCTTCGCGTTCAGCGGGCTGCGGGTCGACATAGGGCTGTTGGATTCCACCGAGGTGGCCGCCTGGACCGCCGGCCTGGTGGTGGCCGCGGTGCTGGCCAAGGTGTTCGGAACCCTGATCGGAGCCCGACTCGCCGGACTCGAGACGAGGGAGGGTCTCGCCCTCGGTTCCGGCCTGTCGGCGCTGGGTGCGATGGGCATCGTGGTGGCCATCGTCGGGCTCAACCTCGGGGTGGTCTCACCCACCGGTTACACGGTGATGGTGTTGGCGGCGATCGTGACTTCGCTCCTGGCCCCCCAGCTCCTCAAGTGGGTTGTCGGAGGGTGGGAGGTCCCCGCCGAGGAGCGGGAACGACTCGAGCGTGAGGCCCTCATGGAGAGCTCCGAGATCCTGGGGAGCCGTCGCATCCTCCTGCCCACTCGGGGCGGCCGGAACAGCCGGTACGCGGCCCGGGTGATCGCACCGGTGTTCGACGATCCGGAGGTCACGGTGATGGTGGTGGACCTGGTCGAGCGACGGTGGGGCAGACGGCGCGCCGCCCAGTCCTCCGACCCGTCGGACGTGGTCGAGGTCCTCGACGGGACCAAACATCGGGTTCTGCGCCGCCTGGCCCGCGATCCGGCCGCGGCGATCGGGGCCGAAGCCCGCCTCGGATACGACCTCGTACTGATGGGAGCCTCCGAGGAGGATCGGGATTCCGGGGTGTTCTCCTCGACCGTGGACCGCATCCTGGCCGGCATCGACATCCCTGCGGTGGTGGTGCGTTTCCCCCAGGGCGCCGACGGTGATCCGCCTCCTCCTCGGAGGATCCTGGTGCCGGTGGCGGCCTCCCGGGCTTCGAGGGCTGCCGAGGAACTCGCCTATTCGATGGCGCGACGCTCTGGTGGCAGGGCTTTCGCGTTGCACGTGGTGGCCCGCCCCGAAGGTCATGGTCTGACTCTGGGGACCCCGGCTCTCGACGACGCCATGCGGAGCGGTCAAGAGATGGTGGCCGCGGCTGCGGCCTTCGGTGAGCGCCTCGGAGTGGTGGTCGAGACCGGGGTTCGGGTGGCGCCCAACCCGGAGGCGGAGATCGTGGAGATGGCCAACGCGGGTTCCTTCGACCTGGTGGTGTTGGGGGCGTCGAACCGGCCGCTGACCGACCGGCCCTTCTTCGGCCATCGGGTCAACTACGTCATCGAGAACTCCAAGATCCCGGTGGCGATCGTTGCGCTGCCTTCCCGAGCGAGCCTCGGCTGAAAGTGAGACGGGGCTCCGGCAAGGGGGGGAAACCGGAGCCCCGTCCAGCTCTCCTAGGAGAGCTCCAATGCAGGGATGTTCGGCGGCTGCCAGGGGGAGGCCGCCTACCCTGCGAGTTGGGGTTGGGGTACCGGCGGCGTGGGGGGCACCGCCGGCGACTCGATCGTAGGCGAAGAGCGACGAAGCTGCAAACGAAGGCATTAGGTTGTCGCCGGATGCGGGAACGTCTCGTCGACTGGTTGGCTTCCCTGCCCGAACCTCTCGCGGTCTTGATCGCCGCCATGTTGCCGGTCCTGGAGCTCCGGGGCGCCATACCCATGGCCCGGCTCCTCGACTTGGATCCGGCCACCGCCTACCTGGCCGCGGTGTTGGGGAACCTCATCCCGGTTCCGTTCATCCTCTGGGGGCTGGGTCCTGTCACCGAATGGGCGGAGGGTCACTGGGGCTGGTTCCACCGGTTCCTCCAGCGCCTCTTCTCCTGGAGTAGGCGCCGCAACGCCCCCAGGTTCGAGCGTCTCCGGGACCTGGCGCTGGTGGCGTTCGTGGCGATTCCTCTCCCGATCACCGGGGCGTGGAGCGGGTCTCTGGCCGCGTTCGTGTTCGGTGTAAAACCGACCAGGGCGTTGGGTTTGATCGGGGCCGGAGTCGCCATCGCCGGTGTGGTGGTCCTGGTCGTCACCTACGGCGTCGGTTGGTGGATCGCATCGGCCGGTTAGCATCCGGGCACGGCTCGGTGGGAGAGATCCCGCCCAGGGGCGCCGAAGGGGCAACCACCCCCGGAAACTCTCAGGCAGAAGGACCGCCGGGCCGGCAGGCTGGACCCGGACTCGGGACTGGACCCGAACTCGGGAACAGTGGGGGACGGCACCGAGCGTGGGAGGTGGCCACATGTCAGGACCGTCCGATTTCGTGACCCGGCATATCGGTCCCCGACCCGACGACATCCCGAAGATGCTGTCCGAGGTGGGGGTGGAGAGTCTGGAGGCGTTGATCGACGAGGCGGTGCCTCGGGCGATCCGGCTCGGGCGCCCCCTGCATCTCCCCGAACCGATGACCGAACCCGAGGTGCTGGCCAGGCTCGCCGAGCTGGCCGCCCTCAACCGGCCGGTCGTCTCCCTCATCGGGATGGGATATCACGGCACCTACACGCCACCCGTGATCCTCCGGAACGTCCTCGAGAACCCGGCCTGGTACACCGCCTACACCCCCTATCAGCCGGAGATATCCCAGGGTCGGCTCGAGGCGCTGCTCAACTTCCAGACCATGGTCGAGGACCTAACCGGTCTGGACGTGGCCAACGCGTCGTTGCTCGACGAAGCGAGCGCCGCGGCCGAAGCCATGGCGATGTGTAGGCGGGTGGCCGGAGCCGGCCGGGGTGTGTTCCTGGTCGACAGGGACTGTCACCCTCAGACCATCGAGGTGGTGAGAACCAGGGCGGAACCGACGGGGGTGGAGATCGTGGTCGGCGATCCCGCTTCCTTCGAGTTCGTCGACGCTTTCGGGATGTTGCTCCAGTGGCCCGGGAGCTCGGGCCGTGTCCCCGACTACCGACCGCTGGTCGATCGGGCTCGCCGGGCCGGAGTGACCGTGGTGGTGGCGTCCGACCCGCTGGCACTGGTGATGCTCGAACCGCCGGGAAGCTGGGGAGCGGACGTGATGATCGGATCCACCCAGCGGTTCGGGGTCCCACTCTGGTTCGGAGGGCCCCACGCTGCCTACATCGCCTGTCGGGAAGAACACGTGCGGGCACTCCCCGGCCGACTGGTGGGGGTGTCCAGGGACCGGCGGGGACGGATCGGTCTCAGGTTGGCCCTCCAGACCCGCGAACAACACATCCGTCGGGAGAGAGCCACCTCGAACGTGTGCACCGCGCAGGTGCTCCTGGCGATCGTCGCCGGACTGTACGCCTGCTGGCACGGTCCGGAAGGGCTGCGGCGGATCGCTCGACGGGTCCACGAGCTGACCGGTCGCCTGGCGGCCAGCCTCGGATCGGCCGGTTTCGAGGTCGAGAACCCGACGTTCTTCGACACGATCACCGTCCGTGTTCCGGGCCGGGCCGACGACCTGGTGTCGGCGGCGGCAGAGGGAGGTATCGATCTGAGGAGGGTCGACCCCGACCGAGTCGGTATCGCCCTCGACGAGACCACCGACGAGAAAACCCTGTCACGGCTGTTGTCGGTCTTCGGGGTGGAGAGGTTGGCCGACCAACCGGTGGAGGGAGTCCCCGCAGGGCTGGAGAGGCGCCAGGACTTTCTGACCCACCCCGTGTTCAACTCCTATCACTCCGAACACGAGATGCTCCGGTATCTGAGACGGTTGGCCGACCGGGACCTGGCCCTCGACCGGACGATGATCCCCCTCGGTTCCTGCACCATGAAGCTCAACCCCACCGCGGCGATGATCCCCATCACCTGGCGGGGCTTCACCGACCTCCACCCGTTCTCACCGTTGGACCGGGCAAAGGGCTACCGCCAGCTCATCTCCCAGCTGGAGGGCTGGTTGGCGGAGATAACCGGGTTCGACGTGGTGTCACTGCAACCGAACGCCGGTTCCCAGGGAGAGCTGGCCGGCCTCCTCGCCATCAGGAACTACCACCGGGCCCAAGGCCAGGGCGAACGCGACGTTTGCCTCATCCCGGCGTCGGCTCACGGGACCAACGCCGCGTCGGCTGTGATGGCCGGGATGCGGGTGGTGGTCGTGGCCTGCGACGACCACGGCAACGTCGACCTGGACGACCTGGAGGAGAAGGCCCAGCGGTACTCCGATCGCGTCGCCGCGGCCATGGTCACCTACCCCTCCACCCACGGGGTGTTCGAGGAGGGGATCGCCGAACTCTGCAGGATCGTGCACTCTGCCGGGGGACAGGTGTACGTCGACGGCGCCAACCTGAACGCCATGATGGGTATCGCCCGGCCTGGGGACTTCGGTGCAGATGTGTGCCACCTGAACCTCCACAAGACCTTCACCATCCCGCACGGTGGGGGAGGGCCGGGGGTCGGACCGGTGGCGGCCAAGGCTCACCTGGCGCCGTTCCTCCCCGGCCATCCCCTGGTCGGGGACGTGATTCCGGGGAAGGGGGGTCCGGTGGCGGCGGCGCCGTGGGGATCCGCCGGGATCCTTCCCATCGCCTGGGCGTACATCGCGATGATGGGGGCTTCGGGACTGAGGCGGGCCAGCGAGGTGGCGGTTCTGGCGGCCAACTACGTGGCGGCCCGGCTGGCCCCCCACTACCCGGTCCTCTACCGGGGAGAGCACGGACGAGTGGCCCACGAATGCATCCTCGACATCCGTCCGATAACCCGGGCCAGCGGGATCACCGCCGAGGACATCGCCAAGAGGCTGGCCGACTACCAGATCCACGCCCCCACGTTGAGCTTCCCGGTGGCGGGCACCCTGATGGTCGAGCCGACCGAGTCGGAGCCGCTCGGGGAGATCGACCGGTTCTGCGAGGCGATGATCTCGATCCGGGCCGAGATCAGGAAGGTGGAGGAGGGAATCTGGCCGCGGGACGACAACCCGCTGGTCAACGCTCCTCACCCGGCCGAAGACCTGATCTCGGAGGGGTGGGATCATCCCTACAGTCGGGAGGAAGCCGCCTACCCGGTGGAATCACTGCGGGGACGCATGTACTTCCCTCCGGTGGGTCGCATCGATGCCGCAGCGGGGGACCGCAACCTGATCTGTTCGTGCCCCCCTCTGTCCGATTACGTAGGTCGAACGGCCTAGACGCCTGCGTTCAACCATCTAGCCTTGTTGTTCGTCGTCGGGTTGGGAAAGATTCAGAGAGGAACGAGTGCATTTCAGAGGTCGAGTGAAGGTCCCCGACGATCGGGGGGACGGGGTAGCAGCCGAGCTGACGATCGACGACGTCTTCTTGGTCCTCACCATCGAGGGTGAGGAGCTGGGGAGTTGGCGAGTCGACGAGGTCCAGGCCAACAGGATGTACTCCGACCACTTCCTGTTGGAGCTGGCCGGCGAACCGGTCGTCTTCATAGCCGACGACGCGCTGGGTTTCGCGTACGAAGGTGTCCGCACCATCGAGACCCTGTCGGGGCGGCTGAGGAAGAGGAGACGGTGGCCATGGTCGAGGAGGAGGAGCACTCGAGCCGGGGATGCCGCCCAGGCGTCCTCCCAAGGGTCGGTCGACGTCGAGCAGCGGCCGGAACCTGCTGACGAGGAGCCGCGGACCGAATCCGCGAAAGGGGAAGAACCGCCTGCCCCGCGGGAGGCACCGGTCGAAGCGGAACCGGAAGCTGCCCGGGCGACGGCCGACCGGCTCGTATCGGCGGAGAGCCCGGAGGTGGTCGACGGGAAGGTCGAGGCGGAGGAGACGCCTGAGCCCTACCAGGGCGAGACCCCGACCGAGGCGTCTGCCGAGGCGGTGTCTGCCGAGGGGGTGTCTGCCGAGGAACCCGTGGAGGCGACACCCGAACCGGTGGAGGAGACGTCTGGAGAGCTGGTCCCCGTCGGCGAAGACGAACCTGCCCCGGGAGAGCAGGTCCCGGTGTTGCTCTCGTCCGACGACGAACCCCTCTCGTGGGCCCCGGAGGTGGACGCCATCGACCTGTCGGTGGTCGACCTGACCGAACTCGAACAGGAGCGGACGGTGGAGGCCTCCTCGGTGGAAACACCCGTCCCCGAGCAACCCGGCGGGACGCCGAGCGACGCAGAGGAATCCGAGCCCGAGGAGTCGTCGACCGACGTCGAGGACCTACAGTCCGAGGGCGCCCGATCCGAACAGCCTGGGGAGGCCACGTCGGCCACCCAACCCGCCCCGCACCGAAACGGGTCGGTTCGGCGTCGCTGGTTCGGTCGAACCCGGTCGGCGAAGACGCCGGCTCACGAACACGACTACCGGGACCGCCGCACGGTGGGTGGCATAACCCGGCGCATCTGCGCGGTGTGCGGCCACATCTCCATCGTGGGAGAAGACGTCTACGAAGAGTGGCATTGAGTTCCCTACCCGAACCAGACATCCACCCGGAGGCGTACGTCTCGGCCCATGCCCGGGTGTACGGCAACGTCCGGATCGGAGCCCGGGCGGTGGTCCTGTTCGGTGCGGTGATCAGGGCCGAGTTCGACCGGATCGAGGTCGGTGAGGAGACCAATGTCCAGGACAACGCGGTTCTCCATTGCGACGCCGGGTTTCCTTGCCTGGTGGGCCGGAGGGTGACCATCGGCCACGGCGCGGTGGTCCACGGCGCCTCGGTGGGAGACCGATGCCTGATCGGTGTGGGAGCGAGGCTGTTGAACGGCTCCACCCTGGGTGAAGGGGCGTGGCTGGCGGCGGGTTCGCTCCTGCCCGAAGGGCGGGTCATCCCTCCCTGGACCCTCGCGATGGGGACACCCGCCAAACCGGTGAGGGAGCTGACGGAGGACGAGATCGTCCGGCAGGATCGGGGGGTCACCGATTACCTGCGTCTCGCCGACCTCTACCGGAACTCGGGCGTCTGAAGAGGTGCGGAGACGCCGGGTAGCCTCCCGGGGCATGCGCATCGTCCCGGTTCTGCTGTCGGGTGGGGTAGGGACGCGGCTCTGGCCGCTGTCCCGGTCCAGCATGCCGAAACAGCTCCAGTCGCTGCTGGGGGACAAGACGATGGTCCAAGCCACGGTGGAGCGGCTACCCGACCGGGCGTCCCGGCCCTTGGTCGTCTGCAACGCCTCCCATGCCGACGCCATCTCCGAGCAGCTCGCGGAGATCGGTCGGGAGCCCGAGCTGCTGGTCGCCGAACCGGTGGGACGCAATACCGCGCCGGCGGTGGCTGCGGCGGCTTTCCTCGCAGAGCCCCACGCCATCCTCGTCGTCCTGCCCGCCGACCACGTCATCGCCGACGTCGAAGCCTTCCGGAAAGCGCTGGATGTGGCGGTCGAAGCTGCCGGGCAGGGCCATCTGGTCACATTCGGGGTGGTGCCGGACCGACCCGAGACGGGATACGGGTACATCGAAGTCGGCGAAGCCCACGACGGGTGGCGCAGAGTGGAACGGTTCGTCGAGAAGCCCGATCGGACCACCGCAGCCGTATACGTGGGTTCGGGGCGCCACCTGTGGAACTCCGGGATGTTCGTCTTCAAGGCCTCGGAGATCCGGTCGGAGTTGGAGAGGCACGCTCCCGAGGTGGTGACCGCGGTCGACCGGGCACTGGCCGACGCCTCCCGGGAAGGCCGGCTGCTCCGGCTGGGTGCCGCCTTCGCCGAGGCCCCCTCGGTGTCGATCGACTACGCGGTGATGGAGAAGACCGATCGGGCGGTGGTGGTGCCACTGGACGCGGGTTGGAGCGACGTCGGGTCGTGGGCTGCCCTCTGGGAGATCTCCGAGCGCGACCAGGACGACAACGTAGTCATGGGGGAGGCCGAAGTCCTCGACGTGCACCGCTCCTACGTCCGTTCGGAGGGGAGGCTGGTGGCGGTCGTGGGTGTCGACGACGTGATCGTCGTCGACACCGGCGACGCGGTGCTGGTCGCGGCTCGGGACCGGGCCCAGGACGTGAAACGGCTGGTGGACCGACTCGCCCGTCGGGGACGGCCGGAGGTCAGATGAAGCCCACCGGGCTGCTGCTGGCGGCCGCCTTGCTGCTGGTGGCCTGTTCCTCGGTCCCGAAGGACGCCTCCGGGGAACAGATCTACGCCACGCTGTGCGCCCGCTGCCATGGAGCAGACCTGCAAGGCGGCGTCGGCCCCCCCCTCGGGCCGGGCAGCTCCGCCGCCCAAGCCCCCGACTCGTATCTGGAGGAGACCATCCTCCGGGGCAGAGGGAGAATGCCTTCCTTCCAGGGAGCGCTGGACTCCGGACAGGTGGAGAGGCTCATCCGCTACCTGAGGGAGAGGCAGACTTGAACCTCGACCAGATCGAATTGCACCCCGTGAAGGTGCCGCTGGTCACCCGCTTCCGGAGGGTCGACTGGAGAGAGGCGGTGCTGATTCGAGGACCGGAAGGTTGGGGGGAGTTCTCGCCCTTCCCCGACTATCCACCCGAGACCACCTCCCGCTGGCTGGCCGCGGCGTTGGAAGCCGCGTGCACACCCTGGCCCCGGCCCGGCAGGACCCACGTCGAGGTGAACACCACCATCCCGGCGGTGGAGCCGGAACGAGCCGCCGAGATGGCCGCCGCTTCGGGTTGTCGAACCGCCAAGGTGAAGGTGGGCGAACCAGGCTCCGACTTCGACCTCGACGTCGCCCGTGTCGCCGCGGTCAGGGAGGCGTTGGGACCGAACGGCCGTCTCCGGATCGACGTCAACGGTGCCTGGGAAGTGGACGATGCGGTGGACCGGATCCGGGTGTTGGCCCGGTACGACCTCGAGTACGTCGAGCAGCCGGTCTCCACCATCCCGGAGATGGTCGAGGTGCGGAAGCGGGTCGGGGTCCCGATAGCCGCCGACGAGTCGATCAGACGAGCAGCCGACCCACTGGAGGTGGTGACTGCAGGAGCCGCCGACGTGCTGGTGCTCAAAGCCCAGCCCCTCGGCGGATGGCGGCGACTGGTCTCGATCGCCCGCCGGACCGCGACGCCGGTGGTGGTCTCGTCGGCGTTGGAGACTTCGGTGGGGCTGGCGGCCGCAGTGTACGCAGCGGCCTCACTCGACGAGCTGCCCTACGCCGCCGGGCTCGGCACCGCCACCCTCCTGGCCGAAGACGTGACGTCCCAGCCCCTGGTACCGGTCGGCGGGATGGTCGAGGTGAGGCGCCCCGTCCCCGACCTGGTCGACCGATGGGCGGCCGACCGGGAGACCGCGTCCCGCCTCCTGGAGCGGCTCCGACGAGCAGCCGAGCTCCTCACATGACGAACGCCCCCAACCCTTCAGTGGCCTGTGCCCGGGTGCTGATCGACGAGCTGGCCCGCAACGGGGTGCAACACCTGGTCTGCTCGCCCGGGTCCCGGTCCGCTCCCCTGGCCGTCGCCGCTTGGGACCACCCGCAGGTCCGGGTGTGGGTGACGATCGACGAGCGATCGGCCGGCTACCTGGCTCTCGGAATTGGCAAGACCAGCGGCGTTCCCGCCGCGGTGGTCACCACCTCCGGGACGGCGGTAGCCAATCTGCTGCCGGCTGTGGTAGAGGCGGACGCTTCGTACACCCCGATGGTGGTGGTCACCGCCGACCGGCCTCCGGAGCTCCGCGAGGTGGGCGCCAACCAGACCATCGACCAGGTCGGCATATTCGGCCGCAAGGTGCGCTGGTTCTTCGACCTCCCCCCGGCGGAGGACCGCCCGTTCGAAAACCGGCTGTGGCGGAGCGTGGTCTGCAGGCTGGTGGCCGAATCGCTCGGCCGGCCCGGACCCCCCGGCCCCGTCCACCTCAACGTGGGTTTCCGGGAACCGCTCATGCCGGTCACCGACGACGGGCGGACCAGGTCCGAGCCCTACCGGTCCGACCTGTCGCCCCGACCCGACGGCGGACCCTGGACACGTCGCGACAGGGAGCCTCCGGTCCCCACACCTGGTCGGGTGCCAGGTAGGCGCCCCCTGGTCGTGGTGGGGGATCGGCCGCTCGACGCCGAGGTGGCCGAAGTGGTGCCCGTGGTGGCTGAAGGCCATTCGGGTAGCCGACTACCGACCACGATCACCACCGCCCATCACGTCCTCGCCCGGGAGCAGCCCGAGCTGGCTCCCGACGTGGTGGTGACGTTGGGGCGGGCAGGTCTGTCCCCCCGGGTCGCGACGTTGATTGGGCGAGCGCCCCGCCACGTCGCGGTATCCCCATGGGGATGGCCCGACCCGGGCCGATCGGCCGACGCGGTCCTCCACGCATTAGGCCCCGGCTCCTTCGATCCCGAACCGGGTTGGCGGGAGCGGTGGATCCAGGCAGAGGGGATCGCCCGGTCGGCTCTCGATGAGTACCTGGACGGCCTCGAGCAGCCGACCGAACCCAGGGCGGTGAGGGACGCCGCCCGGGCCGCGATCCGAACCCAAGCCACCCTGGTGGTGGGTTCCTCCCTGCCGGTGCGGCTGCTCGACTGGTTCGGCCCGCCCGGCGCCGTCCGGGTGGTGGCCAACCGGGGCGCATCCGGCATCGACGGTACCTGCTCGCTCGCCTTGGGGGTGGCCGCGGCCGGCGTCCCCACGGTGGCCGTGGTCGGTGACCTGGCCCTGCTACACGACATGTCGGCTTTCCTGGTGGAGCCCCGCCCTACGGCGGTTCTGGTCGTGTTGGACAACCAGGGCGGGGGCATCTTCCGGCTGCTTCCCCAGGCCGGCTTCCCCGACTATCTGGAAACCCTGTTCACCACCCCGCGGTACCTGGACCTGGCGAACCTGGCCGTCCTCCACCATCTGAGCTACCTGCGGCTCGAACGGGCCGCCGACCTCGGGGAGGCGATCGAGCGGAGCGTGTCGGAGGCACAGTCGACCCTGATCCACGTCCGGGTCGATCCGGATGGCACGGCTCGTATCTGCGCGGAGGCCACCGAACAGGTACAGGCCGCTCTGGCCGACTGGTTCAAGCGAGGGCGGACAGCATCGCCTCCAGCTTGAGGCGGGTCTCCTCCAACTCGGCCTCGGGTAGGGAACCCGCCACCAGGCCGGCGCCGGCGAACAGCCGGGCTCGGGCGCCGGACAGCTCGGCGCAACGCAGCGCGACCGCGAACTCGCCGTCGCCCCGGTCGTCCATCCAGCCCACCGGTCCCGCATACCTTCCTCGGTCCATGCCCTCCAGCTCCCAGATCACGTCGAGGGCCCGTTCCCGAGGAACCCCGCCCACCGCCGCCGTCGGATGGAGCGAGCGGGCCACCTCCACCACCGAGGCGGAAGACGCCAACCTGCCCCGAAACCGGGTGGCGATGTGCTGGACGTTGGCCAGCTTGAGTAGCTTCGGCGGTTCACGCTCCAGCACCACACACAGCCTTTCCAGCACCTCTTCCACCGAGTCGGCGGCCAAGCGGTGCTCCCGGCTCTCCTTGTCCGACGAGAGGAGCGTACGGCCCAGCCGGTCGTCGTCTTCGGGATCGGGTGCCCTGGGAGCGGAACCGGCCAGGGGAACCGACTCGACCTCGGTCCCCTCCACTCGCACCAGCAGCTCCGGGGAGGCTCCCGCGAGGCCGTCCATCAGGAACACGAAGCATTCGGGGAACCGATCCCGGAGGCGTCCCAGAACCCGATGGGGATCGAACCGGCGTTTGGACCAAACCCCGTAGTCCCGGGCCAGCACCACCTTGGCCAGCCCACCCCCTTGGATCATCTCCAACGCCTTCGACACAGCCTCCATCCACACCAGGTCGGGCACCGACGACCCCGCATAACGGGGTCGATCCGTGGGAGGTTGCCCCTGCCGGGGCGGGGGGATGCACGTCGGGTCACCCCGTATCTCCCACCTGTCACCCCGGCGGGCCGCCAGCGTCTTGGGTGAGAGCAGCACCGACCCGACCGACCGGTCGTCGAAGGTGAAGGAAGTGAAGGCGACCGGCACCGGCAAGTCGGGAGCGTGCCGCCTCCAGGTCTCCCAGGCTCGGGCGAAACGCTCGGGGCCTGTTCCCAAGTCGACCCTGAGGGCCTCACCCCAGCCGAACAGCTCCACCTCCGGGGAGATCCACACCAGATCGGGTCGTCGAGCCAGCGGGTCTTCGATCATGCGTCGGGGTCTATTCGCCTCAAGGCCGCGGCCGACACCAACCGACGGAAGTGGTATCCGACCAACCTGGCGGCGGCGGGGAGCATCGTCTCGAAGGCCTCCACCAGGCGGTTCGAAGCCTCCTCGGCGGTGGCGGAGCTGCCCTCCACCGAGTCCCGGATGTAGCGGGAGAACAGGTCCACCGCGGCCTCGGCCACCGGTCGGAGCGCTGCGTCGACCGACCGGGCCAGGGCGAGCAGTTCGGCCAGCGGAAGGCCCTGTTCGAGCAGGCGGGTGCCTTCGGCGAGGACCGCAGTGTCCGACACGTCGAACAAGGGTTCGGGTTCGGTGCTCCGGGGAATCAGGAGGCCCTCCCGGATCAAGGCCTCGAGCACCGCCCGAGGCAGGCCCGACGATTCCTCCAGTCCGTCGAGGTCGAGGAGCGGGCCGCCGGTCAGGGAGGCTGCCAGCGCCTCGTCCCAGGGGTCGAGTCTGTCACCCATCGGACGGCAAGGTTACGGGTTCGGCATCGACCCTGAGACCGGTGAGTCGCTCGATCACCCTCGACGTGTCGGACGGGTCGCCGGTGGTGATCACGTCGAGTCGACCCGCCCCACCGTCGCAGCCGGACGTGCGAGCCACCTCGGCGGCCCTCCGGGCGACGGCGGGCGCCGGGTCGATCACCGAGACACCCTCCGCCACCCCGACGACGATGTCGCGAAGAAACGAATAGTGAGTGCATGCGAGGACCAGGGTGTCGGCTCCCGCTTCCAGCAGGGGGACCACGTCGCCCCTGACGGTCTCCTCGACCTCGGGTCCGTCCACTCGGCCGGCCTCCACCATCGGTACCCAGCCCTCGCAGACCCGGGGGATGACCGTCACGTCGGGCGCGAACCTGCGCACCACCGAGGCGAACAGCTCCCCCTGGCTGGTCACCGCGGTGGTCAACACCCCTATGACCCCGGTCCGGGTGGCCGCCACCGCGGGTTTCACCGCCGGTTCCATCCCCACGAAAGGAACCTCCGGGTGGAGGGCACGGAGATGGTGCAGGGCCGCGGTGGAGGCGGCGTTGCAGGCCACCACGATCATCCGAGCTCCTCGGTCGAGGAGGAGGTCCACCACCTGCTCGGCGTAGCGGCGGACCACCGGCTGCGGCTGCGGCCCGTAGGGAGCCCTACCCCGGTCGGCCAGGTACACCAGGTCGGCCCGGGGGAGGAGCCGCCGGATCTCGGCGAGCACCCACCACCCGCCGACCCCGGAGTCGAACACGCCGATCACCGCCGGAAAGTTAGGCGGACGTCCGGGCGGTTAAGGTCATCTCATGCGACTGGCAGGCTCATCCGCGTTGGTTACGGGCGGAGCTTCGGGTCTCGGTGCGGCCACCGTCCGCAAGTTGGGAACCGAAGACGTCCGAGTGGTGGTGGTGGACGTGGCAGACGGCTCCGAGGTGGCTCGGGAGGTGGGAGGAGTGTACGTCAGAGCCGACGTCACCGACCCCGATCAGGTGGCCGAGGCGGTGGCGGTCGCCGAGCAGCTCGGTCCGGTGAGGGCCTTGGTCAACTGCGCGGGGATCGGACCCCCGGCCCGTACCCTGTCCCGGGACGGCACACCCCACGACCTGGGCCACTTTGAATCGGTGATCCGAGTCAACCTGGTGGGCACGTTCAACTGCATAAGACTCGTCGCCCCAGCCATGTCACGTAGCGAACCGCTCGAGGACGGAGAGAGAGGAGCCATCGTCAACACCGCCTCGGTAGCGGCCTTCGAAGGCCAGATAGGACAAGCCGCGTACTCTGCCTCCAAGGGAGGGGTGGTGGCGATGACGCTGCCGGTCGCCAGGGACCTGGCCGCGATCGGCGTGCGGGTCAACACCATCGCTCCGGGGATCATGGACACCCCCATGCTGGCCGGGCTCCCCGAAGAGGCCCGGGCGTCTTTGGGTCAGCAGGTGCTGTTTCCCCGCAGGCTGGGCCGGCCCGACGAGTACGCCGAACTGGCCTGGTTCCTCCTGACCCACTCGTACATGAACGGCGAGACGGTGCGGATGGACGGGGGCATCCGCATGCAGCCCCGGTGAGCCGGCCGCCGGGCCGTCTCCCCGGTCACAACTCGAAGAATTCGAGAGAGTCGGGGTTCTCCAAGGCCGACAGGTCGCCCGGCGGCAGCCCCAGAGCGAGGTTGCGGATCACCCGACGCATGATCTTCGCCGACCGGGTGCGGGGCAGGTCCGGGACCAGGTGGACGGCCGCGGGGGCGAAGGGTTTGCCCAACACCCGGACGATCTCCTCCGAGATCCGGTCCGCCAGTCCGCTCTCCGGGTCGCCGGACGGGACGGCGTACACGACGATCCGTTCCCCCTTGGTCGGGTCGGGAAGACCCACCGCGGCCGCCATCAGCACCCCGGGGACCGCCACGACCGCCGATTCGATCTCGGCCGGGCCGATCCGTTTCCCACCCACGTTAAGGGTGTCGTCGGACCTGCCGTGGAGGTACCAAAAGCCGTCGGAGTCCACCGATGCCCAGTCTCCGTGGACCCAAACGTCGGGCCAGCGAGACCAATAGGCCTCCAGGTAGCGGTCGGGTTCCCGCCAGAATCCACGGGTCATCCCCGGCCAGGGGGCGGTGACCACCAGCTCGCCGACTTCACCCCGTACCGGCCTGCCTTCGGAGTCGAAGACATCGGCCGCCATGCCGGGTGACGGCCCACCCACCGAGGTGGGTTTGATTCCTTGGAGCAGGTTCACCGAGACGATGCATGCCCCCACCTCGGTGCCGCCGGACATGTTCACGATCGGGATGCGCTCGCCGCCGACGTCTCGGAACAGCCACCACCAGGGTTCGTCGTTGAGGGGCTCCCCGGTGGACCCGAAGGCCCGCAGCGACGAGATGTCGATCGACGACGGTTGGGCTCCATGGGCCCGAAGCGCCCGGATCAGAGTGGGAGACAGGCCCAGAATGGTGATCCGGTGACGCTCCACCAGCTCCCAGATGCGGTTGGGGGTGGGATGGTCGAAGGCGCCGTCGTAGCACACCACCCCGGCCCCGTTGGCGAGAGCCGCCACCACCGACCACGGTCCCATGATCCATCCCATGTCGGTGGCCCACATCAGCAGGTCGCCGGGTCCGACGTCCGCCTGGAACGCCCCCTCGGCCGCAACCTTCACGGTGAACCCGCCGTGGACGTGCACCGCGCCCTTGGGGCGTCCCGTCGTACCCGACGTGTAGGCGATCATCACCGGGTCCTCCGAGTCGGTGGGCGAAGCCGCCACCGGGTCGGCAGACAGCAGCTCTTCCCACCGCACGTCGCGCTCGGGGGTCCGGGTCACCTCGACCGAGCCGAGACGTTCGACCACCACCAGCTTCACATCCGGTGCCGAGCTCAACGCCTCGTCGGCGGTGTCCTTGGTCTTGACCGGTCTCCCACGTCGGGTGAAGCCGTCTGCGCACACCATCACCTTGGGTCGGGGATCCCGGATACGGGCGGCCACCGCCTCGGGGCCGAACCCGGAGAACACGGGAACCAAGATGGCCCCTATCCGGGCGGCGGCCAGGAACGTGACTACCGCCTCCAGGCACATGGGGAGGAAAGAGGCCACTGCGTCGCCCCGCCCGACTCCCAGACGCCGCATGCCGCCGGCGGCCCTGGCCACCAGACTCTCCAACTCCTCGAAGGTGGCGGTGGTGACCCGCCCGTCCTCCGATTCGGCGACCACCGCCAGCCCGTCGGGACGTTCGGCTGCCCACCTGTCGACGCAGACCTCGGACAGGTTGACCACCCCGTCGGTGAACCATCGGGTCCAGGGGACTCCCCGGGACAGGTCGCGGACCTCCCGATAGGGGCTCCGGAACGGAATCGCCAGATAGCGCACCACCTCGTCCCAGAACTCGTCGGGTCGGGCAACCGATCTGGCCAGGAACTCAGAGAAATCCGAAACACCCCACCGGGACATGAAGCCCCAGATCCGGGACGCCGCGACCCGGTCGGCGTCCGGCCGCCAGACCACCGTCACTCGTACACCCGGATGGCCCCGGTGGGGCACGCCTCGGCCGCCTCCCGGACACGGTCGGCGAGTTCCGGCGGCGGTTCGGGCACCTTGACCCTGGCGACGTCCTCCACCTCGAAGACTTCGGGGCAGATCAACTCACACTCCGCCGAGGCTGCACACCTCAGCTCATCGACCTCCACCCTCATGCCGACAAGGGTAAACCGGACGGCGGCCGCCGGTTAGCCTGAGGCGGGAGTGGACGAAGACCGGGCACCCCGTTGGCTCCCCAAAGCAGCCGTCTCGGTG
>FLYL01001683.1_pt1 | contig 27487 bp, 24 predicted proteins | sample 1122611 | NCBI WGS metagenome assembly FLYL01 (sample SAMEA4346791, study PRJEB14843) | hot springs metagenome | biome: Terrestrial Biome; feature: Habitat; material: Sediment | place: India | collected 2012-06-12 | depth 1760 m
CCTGCACGAAGAAGAGGAGCATCATCACCGCCATGGTGACGTCGGGGATGATGATGGGCAGATAGAGCAGCCCGTCGAAGATGCGGCGACCCCGGAAGCGGAAGCGTTCCACCGCCAGGGCTGCGGCGGTGCCCAACGCGGTGGAGCAGACGGTGGACACCGCCGCCACCACGAGGGAGTTCCGCAACGCTCTGAGTACGTCGGCGTTTTGCAGGATCTCTCCGTACCAGCGGGTGGAGAACCCGGTCCAGATGTTCACGTTGCGGTTTTCGTTGAAGGAGAGGGCGATCAACACCAGTATCGGCGCGTAGAAGAACGCGAACACCACCCACGCGTTGGCCGCCAGGAGGCGCTCCACGGGTGACCGTGGTCGCCCGTTCACAGGTTGCGACCCCCCGCCCGGAAGTACACGACGGTGGCCAACAGCATGACCGCCATCAACGCGACGGAGAGAGCCGAACCGTAGGGCCAGTTACGGGCGGCGAGGAACTGGTCGACTATGTAGTCGCCCAACAGCACGGTTCGGGCGCCGCCGAGGATGGCAGGAGTCACGTAGGCCCCGAGAGCCGGGATGAACACGAGGATGGACCCGGCGATGACGCCGGGCATGGAGAGCGGCCAGGTCACCTTCCTGAACGCGGTCCATCCGGACGCGTACAGGTCGCGGGCGGCTTCGACCAGACTCCAGTCCATCCTCTCGATCGCCGCGTACAGCGGCAACACCATGAAAGGCAGGAACCCGTAGACCAGCCCGATGAGGATCGCCCAGACGGTGAAGAGCAGCCGGGTCTCCCCCAGACCGAGAAGCTGGGTGATCTGGGACACCGGTCCGTCACTGCCGAGCAGGACCCGCCACGCATAGGTTCGCACCAGGAAGTTGGACCAGAAGGGGATCATCACCAGGATCAGGAGCACGTTCCGGACCCGCGGGGTGCGGGTGGCGACGAAATAGGCGAAAGGGTAGGCGACCACCAGGCACAGCAGCGTGGTGGCCAAAGCCAACCAGAGGGACCGGAAGGCGATCTGGGCGACCAGCGGATCGAACAGCCGCCGGTAGGACACCAGGTTCCAGTCCCCGAGGACGGTCCGGCCTGTGGACGAGCGGGACGCGAACGAATACACCAGGACGATCACGAAGGGAACCGCGAAGAACAACACGAGATATACGTAGGACGGAAGGGAGATGAGCAACCCCCTCCTAGCTTCCGCCTTGGCGGCGGCCGCCTCGGGACTCGGGTCGCCCATCAGTCGACCACTACCCCGCCGGCCTCGGGTTCCCATACCACCAGCACGTCGTCACCAACCTGACGAACCACCAGGCCCGAACGGTTCTCCTCCTTGACCTCGACGAACACTCCCCCACAGTCGACCCGGTACCCGATCACGTCGCCCAGGTAGGTGCGGCGCACCACCCGGCCCGGGAGCCGGTTGAGCCGATCGGGCGGCTGGTCGGAGTCTCCCATCAGCTCGAGACGTTCTGGCCGCACCGCCACCGTGACCTGAGAAGAGGCCGGGTCTCCGACCACTCTGATCTTGTGGCCGCCGGCCAGCTCGACGGTCTCGGAGTCGACCCTGCGACCTTCCAGCAGGTTGATGTCTCCGATGAAGTCGGCCACGAATCGGGAGGTGGGTCGTTCGTAGATGTCTTCCGGCCGTCCCACCTGGAGGAGTCGGCCTTCGTTCATGACGCCGATCCGGTCGCTCATGGTGAGCGCTTCCTGCTGGTCGTGGGTGACGTACACGAACGTGATCCCCACTCTCTCCTGCAGGTCCTTGAGTTCCAGCTGCATCGCCTGACGGAGTTTGAGGTCCAACGCGCCCAGCGGCTCGTCGAGCAGGAGGACCTCGGGTTCGCACACCAGAGCCCGGGCTAGGGCGACCCGCTGTTGTTGCCCACCCGAGAGCTGCGAGGGTCGGGCATCCGCCCGATGGGTGAGCTGGACCATGTCGAGGGCCTTCCGTACCCGTTCTGCTATCTCCGCCGAGGGCAGGCGGCGCATCTCGAGCCCGAAGGCCACGTTCTCGGCGACGGTCATGTGGGGGAACAGGGCGTAGGACTGGAACACGGTGTTGACGGGTCGGCGGTTGGGAGGTTCCAGCCCCACCTCCCGTCCGTGGATGCGAACCGATCCGGCGGTGGGGAACTCGAAACCCGCGATCAGTCGAAGGGTGGTGGTCTTTCCACAGCCCGACGGTCCGAGGAGTGAGAAGAACTCCCCGTCGTCGACGGCGAGGTCGAGCCGGTCGACCGCGACCACATCACCGAACCGTTTGGTGACCCCGATCAGCTCCACGGCCGGCAAGGTTCACCTCTCGTAGAGGATGCGTCCGGCGACCACGGTCAGGTCGACCACGGCTTCTCCCAGGTCCTCGAACGGATCGCGGTCCAACACCACCAGATCGGCCACGTTACCCACCTGCAGAACTCCCGGCGAGGGGGAATGGTTGAGGTAGGCCGACCCGGCGGTGAACGCCGTCAGGCAGGTCGACAGGTCGAGCCGCTCGTCCGATCCGAGCGGCTCGGTGTGGGGAGCGTCGGGCGGGGTCCGGCGGGTCGCCACCCAGAGTTGAGGCGGCACCTGGGAGGTGGATACCGGCCAGTCGCTGCCCATCGCCAGGACGGCCCCGGTCCGGTGTAGAGAGCCGAAGGGATACTGTCGAGGCACCCGATCCGGACCGAGAGCGGGCACCGTCAGGTCGACCATGGCTTCGTCCCGGCACGCCCACAGGGGCTGACAGTTCGCTACCACGCCCAACCGTCGGAATCTGGGTATGTCTTCAGGGGCGACGAGCTGGAGGTGGGCGATGGTGTGCCTCAGGTCTCTGAACCCGTTTCGGGCTCGAGCCGTCTCGACCGCGTCGAGGGCCGACCTGACCGCGGCATCGCCGATCGCGTGGAAATGGCATTGGAAGCCGAGCCGGTCGAGACTGGCGACGATTTCGGGAAGGCGCCCAGGGTCGATGAAATGCATGCCCCTCCCGCCGTCGGTGTAGGGCTCGAGGACCGAGGCGGTTCGGTTCTCGATCACACCGTCCAGCATCAGTTTGACCGCGCCGGGTCGGTACAGGCCGAGCCCTTCTTCCCTGAGGGCGACCAGGGTTTCGATCTGATCCAATCCGGCTTCCCGGTCCCACCAGAGGGCTCCCCGCACCGGCAAGGGCAGGTCTCCCCTCTCGGCTGCACGCCGGTAGGCCCGGTGGTAGGAGGGGGTGACCCAGGGGTCGCAGAATCCGGTCACCCCGCAGGACACCAGATGCCCGATCCCCGCCTGGAGGGCTCGGTCGAGTTCGTCCTCGGTTTCGGGAGGCATGACCTCCTCCACCAGACTCATCGCGGCTTCGTGGAGGGTCCCCTGAGGGGTTCCGTCGGGTCGGCGTTCGATCCGCCCACCCGGAGGGTCCGGGGTCGCTCGGGTGATTCCCGCGGCCCGTAGTGCCGCCTGGTTGACCCAGGCGGAGTGGCCGTCCCGCACCACCAGGTAGACGGGGCGGTCGGGCACGACCTGGTCGAGGAGCTCGGCGTCCGGGCAGCCCGAGTCGAACCAGTCGTAGGCCCAGCCCCGTCCCTTGACCCAGGCGCCATCGGGTAGTCGGGCGGCGTGGGCCGCCACCAGCTCCACTGCCTCCCGGGGACCCTCGCAACCAGACAGGTCGCAACCGATCAGTGCCAATCCCCCGTGGATGGGATGCACGTGCGCATCCCGGAATCCCGGCAGGAGCATCCGGCCCGCCAGGTCGAGAACCTCGGTTCTCCGGTCCACGTCGGCGAGGACCGCCTGATCGTCACCCAGCGCCGAGATCACGCCTTCGCTGACGGCCAGCGCACGAGCCCGCGGGAAGGCGGGATCACCGGTGAATACGGTGCCGTTGACGAAGACCAGGTCGGCCGGGGCCATGGGGCCCCGCAAACTAGCCGACGCCCGCCGGGATCCGCTCGTCCGCCATGTGGGCGCGGGTGATCGGTGGCTTCACAGACCCCAGGGCTCCCATATCTGTCACACCCCTGCCGTCGGAGCTAAGGAGAGCTGGCCTCTGAAGCGGAGGTCGCTGAGGCTGACGCGTGGTGGTGACAGGTGGTGATGCTGTGAGCGCCGGTTTCCACTCTCCGCGGTGGGCGGGTCAGCGTCGCCTGAGCAGCTCCGACGGCGGCTCCCACCCCCACCGCACCCCTGCGGACCATCGCCAGGCGTCGGCCGGGTCACCGGTACGATCTGATGCGGCTTGATGGGCTTCTGGGATCCAGTTTTCGTCGTAGAGAGCCGATACGGTCAAGGCGGAGGGCGGTTTGGAACGACATAGCGAACTGGTCAACTTCATCTGGTCGGTCGCCGACCTGCTTCGACACGACTACAAGCAGTCAGAGTACGGGCGGGTGATCCTGCCGCTCACGGTGCTGCGACGCCTCGACTGTGTGCTGGCGCCGACGAAGGCGAAGGTCCTCGAGGAATACGAGAAGTACCGGGGCAAGATCGAGAACCTCGATCCGATCCTTCGTCACGCCGCCAAGCAGTCGTTCTACAACACCTCGAAGTACGACTTCGAGAAGCTCCTCACCGAGACCGGCAACCTGGGCGACGCCCTCCTTTCCTACATCGACGGCTTCTCCGAAAACGCCAGAGTCGTGCTCGAGAAGTTCGACTTCCCCCACCACGTGCGCCGCCTCGAGGACGCCAACCTGCTGTTCGTGGTGCTGAAGCGGTTCGCCGAGATCGACCTTCACCCTCGCACGATCTCCAACATGCAGATGGGCTACATCTACGAGGAGCTGATCCGCCGCTTCTCGGAGATGTCGAACGAGACCGCTGGGGAGCACTTCACGCCGCGCGAGGTCATCGAGATGATGGTCAATGTCCTCTTCAGTGAGGACGACGAGCTACTCCGCACGCCAGGCGTCGTCCGGTCGGTCTACGACCCCGCCTGTGGCACAGGCGGCATGCTCACGGTCGCCGAGCGCCACCTCAAGGAGCTCAACCCCGACGCCAAGCTCGACCTCTTCGGCCAGGAGATCAACGCCGAGACGTACGCCATCTGCGTGTCGGACATGCTGCTCAAAGGCGAAAACCCCGACAACATCATCTACGGCAACACGCTCACCGACGATGGCCTCCCTGGCCACGCCTTCGACTACATGCTCTGCAACCCCCCGTTCGGCGTCGACTGGAAGAAGCACGCCAAGCCCATCAAGGACGAACACGAGAAGCTGGGTTTCTCGGGGCGATTCGGCGCCGGCCTGCCGCGAGTGTCCGACGGGTCGCTGCTGTTCCTCCAGCACATGATCTCGAAGATGAAGCCGCTCGAGGATGGCGGCTCCCGCATCGCGATCGTGTTCAACGCGTCGCCGCTGTTCACGGGTCAGGCCGGATCCGGTGAGAGCGAGATCCGACGCTGGATCATCGAGAACGACTGGCTCGAAGCCATCATCGGGCTCCCCGATCAGCTCTTCTACAACACGGGGATCTCCACCTACGTGTGGGTGCTCTCCAACCGCAAGCGCCCCGAGCGCCGAGGCAAGGTGCAGCTCATCGACGCTCGTGACCTGTACCGGAAGATGCGCAAGAGCCTCGGTAACAAACGCCACGAGCTTGGCCCGGACGATATCGAGGCCATCACCAAGCTCTACGGCGAGTTCACGGAGGGCAAGCGGTCCAAGATCTTCCCGAACGAGTACTTTGGCTATCAGCGCATCGTGGTCGAGCGCCCCCGCCGGTACCGATACCACGTGACCGACGACACCATCGAGATCGTCAAGGCCCACAAGACGTTCCTCGAGTTGATCGAGCCGCCCAAGAACCACCCCGATCCGGACATGTTCGTCGCCAAGGGTGAAGCGGCCCGGCAAGTCATCCTCCAGGCTCTCGACGCCCTTCGTGACGTCATCACCACCGATCGCAAAGCGTTCGAGAAAAGCGTCAAACAAGCATTGAAAGCGCGCAACGTCGACGCCCCGGCCGGACTTGTCAAAGCCATCGTCGAGGGCGCCGCCGAACGCGACGAGGACGCGCCACCCGAGCTCGACAGCAAGGGCAACCCGGTGCCCGACACCAGCCTGCGCGACTACGAGAACGTCCCCCTGGGCGAAGACATCGACGAGTACTTCGAGCGCGAGGTGCTCCCATATGTCCCCGACGCCTGGATCGACCACTCCAAGACCAAGATCGGCTACGAGATCCCCTTCACGCGTGAGTTCTACGAATACGTCCCACCGAGGCCGCTGGAGGAGATCGACGCCGAGATCAAACAGCTCGAGAAAGAGATCCTCGACCTGCTCGGGGAGGTGTAAATGGGGGGCGATGTCAGCACCGCCAGCCGGTTTCCAACTGTCCAGCTGAGAAGAGTTGCCCGACTGGAGTACGGCGAATCGCTTCCGCGAGACGCACGGGAGGATGGCAGTGTGCACGTTTTCGGATCCAACGGTCCAGTCGACACCCACGTGCGATCGAACACGGCCGCACCAGTAGTCGTCGTTGGCCGTAAGGGATCCTTCGGGAAGGTGCACTGGTCTGACGACCCGGTCTTCGCAATCGACACGACCTATTTCGTAGATGTCACGAAGACCCACTCGCATCTGCGGTGGCTCTACTGGGTCCTCCTTGCAGCGCGGCTTGACGCTGTAACACAAGACACTGGCGTCCCGGGGCTGAGCCGCGAGGTGGCGTATCAGACTCCGATCCCCCTCCCACCGCTCCCTATCCAGCGCGCGATCGCGGATTTCCTAGATCGGGAGACGGGGCGGATCGATGCGTTGATGGAGAAGAAGCGGCGGCTCATCGAGCTGCTAGAAGAGAAGCGCTCCGCCCTCATCACCCACACCGTCACGAAGGGCCTCGACCCCACCGTCCCCATGAAAGACTCCGGCATCCCCTGGCTCGGCGAAATCCCCGAGCACTGGGAGATCTTGCCATTGCGTCGAGTAGCGCAGCTCGCCAACTCGAACGTCGACAAGAAGGCTGTCGAAGGCGAGATCCCGGTTCGCCTCTGCAACTACACGGACGTGTACTACGCGTCCTACCTAGACAGCACCGAAGGATTCATGGAGGCGACGGCCACTCCGGAAGAGATCCGGAGGTTCCGCCTTCGGGCCGATACCGTCCTAATGACTAAGGATTCAGAGAGCCCGGATGACATCGGAGTTCCCGCCTACGTCAGCAGGGAGCTCGAAGCAGTGTGTGGGTACCACCTCACGATACTGGTCCCCGATCGTCGCCGGTTGCGTGGTGACTTCCTCTACTGGACTCTCGAGTCCTCCGCTCTGCGAGCGGCGTTTGAGACCGCAGCCAAGGGAGTAACGAGGTACGGGCTCACCCTCGACGGCATCGGCTCAACGGTTGTGCCTGTTCCCCCGTTGTTTGAACAGGCGGCGATCGCCGAACAGCTGCGTGCGCGCTACATACGCTCGGTCCGGGCAATAGAAAGACTCACCACCCAGCTCGACAAGCTCGCCGAGTATCGACAAGCGCTCATCACAGCTGCGGTGACCGGCGAGCTTGAGATCGCCCCCGACCCGGAAGAGGTGGCGGCCTGATGCCGGGGATCCACACGGAGGAGGCGTTCGAGTCCCACGTCGAAGCCAGGTTGTTGGAGCGGGGCTACCTCAAGGGCTCGAACGACGACTACGTCCCCGAGCTTGCGCTCGACCCGGCGCAGCTCTTCGCCTTCATCAGGGCCACCCAGCCCGACGAGTGGGCCAAGTACGAGGCGATCGCGGGCCACGACCCGCAGGGGGCGTTCCTGAAGCGCCTGACCCAGGAGCTCGCGGCCCGGGGCTCACTCGATGTGTGGCGGCGGGGCATCAAGGACAAGAACACCTTCTTCCGGCTGGCCTACTTCAAGCCCGCCACGAAGGCAGGCCCCGACCTGCTGGCTCGGTATGCCGCCAATCGCCTCAGCGTGACCCGACAGCTTCGCTACGACGCTAACCACGCCAAGACGCTCGACCTGGCCATCTTCTTGAACGGCATCCCCCTGCTCACGGCTGAGCTGAAGAACCACGCCAGCGGCCAATCCGTGCACGACGCCATCAAGCAATATCGGTTCGACCGCAACCCGGTTGACCAGATCTTCCGTTACACCGAGCGGGCACTCGTCCACTTCGCCGTCGACGACGCCGAGGCCTACATGACCACCCGGCTTCAAGGGAAGGACACCACGTTCCTGCCGTTCAACAAGGGCCGGGACGGCGGCGCCGGCAACCCGGAGAACCCCGATGGCTACAAGACCGAGTACGTGTGGGAGGAGGTCTGGGCGCCGGATTCCCTGCTCGACATCGTGGCGCGTTTCATCGACATCGAGTACGCCGGCGGCGGGAAGAAGGTCGCCAAGAAGGGGCGGGTCATCTTCCCCCGCTACCACCAGCTCGACGTCGTGCGGAAACTCGAAGCCGACGCCAAAGCCGCCGGGCCGGGGCGCAACTACCTGATCATGCACTCCACCGGGTCAGGGAAGTCGTTGTCGATCGCATGGTCGGCGCACCGGCTGTTCACCCTGCACGACGAGGCCGACGAACGAATCTTCCACTCGGTGGTCGTGGTGACCGACCGGGTGGTCCTCAACCGGCAGCTCCAGGACACCATCTACAGCATCGACCACAAGCACGGCGTGGTGGAGCGCATCGAGCACGGGTCGACCCAACTCGCCGAAGCCCTCGAGAAGGGAGCCCCGATCATCATCACGACGCTCCAGACCTTCCCGTTCGTTGTGGAGAAGATCGGGAACCTCCCCGACCGCAACTACGCCGTGATCGTCGACGAGGCGCACTCCAGCCAGACCGGCATCTCCGCGGCGAAGCTGAAGGCAGTGCTGGGAGGCGCGCTCGAGGAGCTGCGGGACGTCGAGGAGGCGATGGAGTCGGGCGACGTGGACCTCGAGGACGCGCTCGTCGCCTTGGCGAAGAGCCGGGGGAAGCAATCGAACCTCAGCTTCTTCGCCTTCACCGCCACGCCGAAGGCGAAGACGCTGGAGATGTTCGGCACCCCGGGCCCCGACGGGAAGTACCGGCCGTTTCACCTGTACTCGATGAAGCAGGCCATCGAGGAGGGCTTCATCCTCGACGTGCTCGCCAACTACACCACCTACCGGCGGTTTTTCAAGCTGGCCAAACGGATCCAAGAAGACCCGGAGATGGAGAAGCGAGCAGCCGCCAAGGCCATCACCAGGTTCGTGGAGCTGCACCCTCACAACCTGTCCCAGAAGGCCGCGGTGATCCTCGACCACTTCCACAAGGCCACCCGCCCGAAGATCAACGGGCGAGCCAAGGCCATGGTCGTGACGGGGTCCCGCATCCACGCGGTGCGGATGTACTTCGCGCTCCGCAACGAGCTGGAGGCGCGTGACGACATCACCGACCCGGGCATCCTGGTCGCGTTCTCAGGCACGGTGACCGACCCTGATACCGGCGTGTCCTACACCGAGGCAGAGCTCAACGGGTTCGGCGAAACCGAGCTGCCGAAACGGTTCGACACCGACGAGTACCGGATCCTCGTGGTCGCCGAGAAGTACCAGACCGGCTTCGATCAGCCTTTGCTGCACACGATGTATGTCGACAAGAAACTGGCCGGTGTCCACGCCGTGCAGACGCTCAGCCGGCTGAACCGTCGCGCGCCCGGCAAGGAAGACACCTTCGTGCTCGACTTCGTCAACGAAGCTGAGGACATCCTCGAGGCCTTCAAGCCTTACTACGAGGTGGCGGTGTTGGAGAGCGCCACCGACCCCAACCTCCTCCACGACCTCGTCGGGGCCCTCGACTCGTTTGACGTCTATCGGGAAGAGGAGCTCGACGAGTTCGCAGGGGTGTTGTTGCGTCCGCCGCACGCGGCCGAGCCCGACGACCCGGCGAAGCTCAACGCCATCGTGGACCGGGCCGTCGAGCGTTTCCGCGACCTCGACGAGGAGGGCCAGCACACCTTCCGGCGAACCCTGAACCAGTTCGTTCGGCTGTACGCCTTCCTCTCCAACGTCATCGAGTGGCAAGACCCCGACCTGGAGAAGCGGTTCCAGTACGGCCGCTGGCTGCTGCGCAAGCTACCCGCGGAAGCAGGCACGCCGAACCTCGAGCTCGACGACGAGGTGGCACTGCAGGCCTACCGGCTCGAGAAAACGTTCGAGGGAAAGATCGACCTCGACGCCGGGGAGCCGGTGGAGCTCGAGCCGATCAGCGCCCTCGGCTCCCGCCTCACCGACGAGCAATACGTCAGGCTGTCGGAGCTGCTGGAAGCGATCAACCAGAAGTTCGGCCTGAATCTGCGCCCTGAGGACATGCTGTTCTTCGAGCAGGTGGGTCAAGACATGATGTCCAACGACCAGCTTGCGGAGGTGGCGAAGGCCAACCCGCAAGGGGTGTTCAAGGGGGAGTTCGAGAACGCGTTCCTCGACGCAGTCCTGGCACGGAGGGACCGCAACGAAGAAATGCTCAAGATGGTGCTCGACAGCCCGGAGTTCGCGGCGCTCATCAAGGAGATGATGCTGCCGTGGGTGTACGCGGGGCTGAAGGAGCGCAAGACGATCCCGCAGCTCATCGAGGAGGGGGAGAGCGCAACCGTCGAGTTCAAGTCGTCGGCCCGGTGGAACTACAAGGCGGGTCAGCCGACCAAGGAGATCGAGGACGCCATCGTCAAGACCATCGCCGCGTTCCTGAACTCCAAAGGCGGCACGCTGCTCATCGGCGTCGACGACGACGGCAACGTCGTGGGCATCGAACAAGACCTCGAGGCGCTGAAGGGCGGCGACCTCGACGCGTTCGAGAACTGGCTGATGGGATCCCTGCTGCAAGGCGCGGTCGGCAAGGCGGCGACGTCACTCGTCAACGTCTCTTTCGCCACCATCGATGGCAAGACCGTGGCCCGCCTCGACGTCCAACCCTCCCCGAAGCCGGTCTTCGCCAAGATGAGCAAAGCCGACGACGTCTTCTGGGCGCGCCTGGGGAACACCACCCAGCAGCTCAAGGGCCAAGACCTCCTCGACTACATCGACCAACAGTGGAAACACACCGAGTGAGGTAGGAAGAGAGAGAGGGTCGGATGCCGCTTTTCGAGATCAAGGAGCACGAGCTTGTCCCCTTTCGATCGATAAGGGGAAGTTCCGAGCTCTACGAAGCGAAGATCGAGGATCTCCTCTGGAACAATCTCGAGGACTTCACAGGCGAGGCCCTCTTCCGTATCGCCAGGCAGCTGACCCTACCGACCGGCGGCAGGCCCGACGTCGTGGCGCTCGACAAGTCCGGGCGTCTCGTCATATTCGAGATCAAGCGAGACGTCGATCGCCGCCAGCTCGCCCAGTGCCTGGAGTACGCAGGCTGGGGACGTACGACAAGTCTCGACGACCTTGCACAGGCATATCACGGAGGCGTCGAAGCCTTCTGGCGAGACTGGATGCAGTTCACCGAGTCAGAAACCCCGATGGTCGTCAACCCTCAGCCACGGCTGATCCTCGTGGCCCGAGACTTCCAGCAGCGGACCGAATCCGCTCTCGAGTATCTCATCGAGAGCGGTGTACCGATCGAACTGATCAGGGTCTCGCTGTACGTCGACCAGGCCGGACGACAGTTCATGGTCGTGGAGGGAGATCACGAGCCTGAACCTTGGGCTACGACGGCCTCCGACAGGCAGAATCGCAGGCTCACGAAGGTTCACGGCCGTCAAGTTCGGATCGACGATCTTCTGGAGGCCGGCTTTCTCCAGGCCGGCGACGCGCTGTTGTGGGAACGTCCGCAGCTGGGCGTACGCTACGAGGCGGTCGTTCACGACGACGGGTCGATACGGCTGAGTGACGGTCGTGTCTTCTCATCACCCTCCAGAGCCGCGATGGAAGCCGCTGGCAGTCGGGCGGTCGACGGCTGGACCGCTTGGACTGTGGTGCGACTCGGCGAGAAGCTGACCGATGTTCGACGCCGCTTCGTTGAGCACGTCGACGCGCCGAGCGGAGAATCGATCGACTAGAGCTCGTCTCGTAGGCGTCCCGCGAAGTCGCGGAAATGGGGGTGGAGGTCCTTGTACGTGTGGAGCCACCGTGTGACTCTCAGCGAGTTTATCCACGGGCCCGAAAGGGGACCACATGATGGCCCACCATGATGATGCCTCAACCTACTCCGATCTGCTGGCACGCATGGGTGATGAGGGGGCTATGGAGCTGTTCCGCCGGCTGTAGGGGCGGGCCCCGCAGGAACTGATCCACGGTGAGCTGTCTACTGCGATCGATGTTGACTGGTATTAACGCGTCGACGGCTCACCGCATCAGACCAAACCGCCATAGACGATGTCCTCGGTCGTCACAACTAGCCGACGCCGGCCGGGATCCGCTCCTCCGGCGACGGGACGGCCTTTCGCCGCCGGCGCATCCAACCCCAGGTTCCGCTGATCGACAGAGCCACCGCAGCCACGAGCAGCGGGATCCAGGTCTTCTGGGCGAGCAGCGTCGATAGAGCCGACCGGACGGGGGTCCTGCCGCCCCGCGGGTCGGAGAGCCAGGATCCGAGCCGGAGCAGAACCGCGAAGGTGAACGCGGAGACCGCAACCCGGCTGAGGAGCGCCCGCGCCTCGGCGACCTTCCGGTCGGACATGGCGATCAGCGTGCCCCCGGTGACCACCATGCCCAGCAGACCCAGCAGCGAGGCCACGGTGAACCCCCTAGCCGCCTGAGAGTTGCTTCCCACGCTCCCCCCTTCGATCACCACCGGCTCCAACGATCGGAGGCTGGCCTCCACCTTCGCAGGCTCCACCTGGATCCCGGCCTCGGCCAGACGCCGGGTGATCGTGTCGACGAGCGGGATCAGCCTTGCGCCCACGTCGATGACGGTCGGTTCGGGCGACGACGCGGCGATAACCATGTCGGACAGGAGGCCGGCCAGGACGCCATCGGCGTCGACTTCCTCGAAAGCGCCGTCGACCAGCGCCCGCGACGTAGCCGGGTCGAGGCCCAACCCCGACGCCACAGCCTGGGCAGCCAGATCCTCGAAGCGGTCGACGACCACCGTCGCCGTGGCCAGTGGCCTCGCGACGTCGACCAGGGCGGCCGGGTCGGCGCTCACCGCCCGACCCCAGGTGGATATGAGGGTGACGGTGGTGGCCAGGCCGAACAGCCAGGACACGACACCCACGACGTGACGCCGGCCGGGTCGCATGGTCAACGGATCACCAGCTCCGGGTGGGTCCGAACCCGCGGCTTGCGGGCGACCACCTCCTCGGCCAGCCTGCGGAAAGCCTCGGCGGCTTCACCCTCGGGATCGGCCAGCATCACCGGCTCACCTTGGTCGGCACCTTCTCTCATCGCGGGGACCAGCGGGATCTTCGCCAGCAGCGGCACTCCGAGCTCCTCGGCCAACCGCTCTCCTCCCCCCGATCCGAACAGCTCGTACCGCTTTCCGTCGTCGCCGGTGAACCACGACATGTTCTCCACCACCCCGATCAGCTCCTGGGACACCTTGCGGGCCATCAGCCCGGCCCGTTTGGCGACCCGCTGGGCGGTGGGTTGTGGGGTGGTGACGAGCAGGACCTGGGCTCGTGGCAGGAGCTGGGAGAGCGAGATCGACACGTCGCCCGTCCCGGGGGGCATGTCCACCAGCAGGAAGTCGGGTGCGTCCCAGAAGACGTCTTCCAGGAACTGCTGGATGGCCTTGTGCAGCATCGGACCCCGCCAGATGACCGCCTGATCGTCGCCCACGAAGTAGTCCATCGAAATGGCCCTGACGCCGTGGGCCACAGGTGGGATGATCGACTGTTCGATGACCACTGGTGGATGGGTGATCCCCAGCATCCGGGGAATCGAGAACCCCCAGATGTCGGCGTCGATCACCCCGACACGCTGGCCCTGCTCGACGAGGGCCACCGCCAGGTTGGTGGTCACCGACGACTTCCCCACCCCGCCCTTCCCCGATCCGACCGCCAACACCCGGGTGCGAGAGCCCGGCTGACCGATCCCGGGACCCGCGCTCTCCCGGAGGCGGTCCATCAGGGTTCGCCGTTCGTCGTCGCTCATCACTTCGAAACGCACGTCGACGTCGGTCCCGGCCGCCTGACGGATCCGTTCGGCCAACACGTCGGCCAGGGGATAGTTGGGTACCGGGAGAGCGACCGTGACCCGATCCGACCCCAGTCGCCGACGGGAAGCTCGCCGCAGCATGCCCAGCTCGCCCAGGGGTCGGCCGAGCAGGGGGTCCAGGACGGCGTCGAGCGGGAGGTCTCCCATGTGATTTCCCCTACCGAGATCGTGGTTAGAAACGGCGCCCGAAACTATAGTTCTCATGGTGGTTAGGCCCATATCCCGGGAGTCGCGACATCTGGATCGCACCATCGGAGACCTGACCGCCGCGCTGGGGGACCCCACCCGCCGGGCCATCTACGTCACGGTCAGGGAGTCGGCCGAACCCGTCACCAGTGGTCAGGTGGCCGAGATGTTCGGGATACATCCCAACGTGGCCCGCCACCACCTCGACAAGCTCGCCTCCGACGGCTATCTGAAGGTGAGCTACCGCCGTCCCAGCGGGCGGACCGGGCCCGGCGCCGGCCGGCCGGCGAAGTGCTACGAGGCGACGGGCAAGTCGATCGACGTGCACTTCCCCGCCCGTCGATACGACCTGCTGGTCGACCTGCTGGTGCGGATCATCCAACGGGCGGCACCGGACGAGGTGGCGACCATCGCCGAGGAAGTCGGCCGCGAGTACGGCCGGGAGCTGGCAGCCGAGATCGGCGCTCCAGGGGACGCCGGCTATCCGGAGGCCATCAAGGCGGTGGCCAAAGCCCTCACCGGTTTGGGTTTCGAAGCCAAAGGGGAGGCCGACCTGCAGCGCCTCGTCCTGGCCAACTGTCCCTTCGGCGAGGCGGCCACCGGGCATCCCGACGTGGTCTGTTCGCTGGATCGGGGGATCGTGATCGGCCTCTTCGAGTCCCTGGGCGCCGAGTGCAAGCCGGTGCTGCATCCCCATTCCCGGCCCTCCGAAGAGTGCGTCACCGAGGTGCCGGTAGCCATCAACCGCGGCTGAGGGCCACCCGAAGAGTCGGGGTCGCCCGTCGTTAGACTCGAACGGCAGGCATAGGAAAGGACGAAATGGCCACGGATCCCTTCGGCGCCTACCAAACCCTGAACACCCCTCTGGGAGAACGGAGGATCGCCCGACTCTCCGCGGTGGGAGACATCTCGCATCTCCCCTACTCGATCCGGGTTCTCCTCGAATCCGCTCTCCGGAAGCTGTCGGAGGGTCTCGCCTCGGAGGAGGACGTGCGGGCGATCGCCGAGTACGACCCCCGGGAGCCCACCGAGACGGAGATCCCCTTCGTTCCCGGACGGGTGGTGCTCCAGGACTTCACCGGGGTGCCGGCGGTGGTGGATCTGGCGGCCATGCGCTCGGCGATCGTCCGTATGACTGGAAAGGAAGAAGACGCCGAGAAGATCAACCCGGTGGTCCAGTGTGACCTGGTGGTCGACCATTCCGTCCAGGTCGACGCGTTCGCTCGACCCGACGCCCTGATCATCAACAGCCGGAAGGAGTTCGAACGCAACCGGGAGCGATACGAACTCCTCAAGTGGGCGCAGCAGGCGTTCGCCAACTTCAGGGTGGTCCCCCCGGCGACCGGCATCGTCCACCAGGTGAACCTGGAGTACCTGGCCAAGGTGGTGTGGGACGACGGCATCTGGCTGTTCCCCGACTCCCTGGTGGGGACCGACAGCCACACCACCATGATCAACGGTTTGGGTGTCGTCGGCTGGGGGGTGGGCGGCATCGAAGCCGAGGCGGCCATGCTCGGACAGCCCATCTCGATGCTCCTCCCCGAGGTCGTCGGGTTCAAGTTGACGGGTCGCCTCAAAGAGGGATCCACCGCCACCGACCTCGTGTTGCGGGTCACCCAGATGCTTCGGGAGCACGGTGTGGTCGGCAAGTTCGTCGAGTTCTACGGACCGGGCCTGGACGACATGCCGGTGGCCGACCGAGCCACCATCGCCAACATGGCGCCCGAGTACGGAGCCACCATCGGTTTCTTCCCGGTGGACGACCAGACGTTGCGGTACCTCCAACTCACCGGACGGGACGACAAGCTGATCGACACCGTGAGGCAGTACTACCAGGAGCAGGGCCTGTGGCGTGACCCCTCCGCCCAGGTGGTGTACACCGAGGAGCTGGAGCTCGACCTCGGAACCGTGGAGCCGTCCCTCGCCGGGCCGACCCGACCCCAGGATCGCATCGCGTTGTCGGGAATGAAGGCCCAGTGGGAAACCGACCTCAGGAACCTGTTCGGTAAGGCGTCCCCGGTGGCTCCCGGAACGGTGTCCACCTGGAACAACGAAGGTGGACTCCCCGATGGGGAACCGGCCCCGATCTCGACTGTCGAGGTCGAGCTCGACGGTGAGAGGTTCGAGATGCGGGACGGCCACGTGGTGATCGCCGCGATCACCTCCTGCACCAACACGTCCAACCCGGCGGTGATGGTGGCGGCCGGGCTGGTCGCCCAGAAGGCGAGAGAACGGGGTCTGACCCGCAAGCCCTGGGTGAAGACGTCCCTGGCGCCGGGCTCGAAGGTGGTCACCGAGTACCTGACCACCTCGGGCCTGATGGACGACCTGGAGGCCTGCGGCTTCTACCTGGTCGGGTACGGGTGCACCACCTGCATCGGCAACTCCGGTCCCCTACCCGAGCCGATCTCCCGAGCCATCAAGGAGAACGACCTGGTGGCTGCGGCGGTGCTGTCGGGCAACCGGAACTTCGAAGGACGCATCTCACCCGACGTCCGGGCCAACTACCTGGCGTCGCCTCCTCTGGTGGTCGCATACGCGTTGAAGGGGACCGTCGACTGGGATCCGCTGGAGGAGCCGATCGGCACCGACCAGGAGGGGAAACCCGTCTTCCTGCGGGACATCTGGCCGAGCCAGGCCGAGATCAACCGGATCGTCGATTCCCACGTGACGCAGCAGCAGTTCATCGAGAAGTACGCCGACGTGTTCACCGGGTCGGAGGAGTGGCGTTCCATCCAGGTCACGGGTGGGGCGCTCTACGACTGGAACCCGGAGTCCACCTACGTGCAGGAGCCTCCCTTCTTCGTGGATCTGACACCCGAGCCGGAGCCGCTGCGACCGATCCGAGGAGCCCGGGTCCTGGTCAAGGTGGGCGATTCGGTCACCACCGACCACATCAGCCCGGCCGGATCCATCGCAGTCGACTCCCCCGCCGGTCAGTATCTGATCTCCCGAGGGGTGCAGCCACCGATGTTCAACTCGTATGGGTCGCGCCGGGGCAACGACCAGGTGATGACTCGGGGCACCTTCGCCAACGTGCGGGTGAGGAACCAGCTGGCTCCCGGCACCGAAGGTGGGTACACCACCGACTTCCTCGACGGGAAGGTCAAATGGATCTACGACGCGGCGATGCACTACCGGGAGGAAGGCATTCCGCTGCTGGTGATAGCCGGCCAGGACTACGGGATGGGGTCGTCCCGAGACTGGGCCGCCAAGGGCCCGTTCCTCCTCGGAGTCAGGGCGGTGCTGGCGGAGAGCTTCGAGCGTATCCACCGCTCCAACCTGGTGATGATGGGGGTGCTGCCCCTCCAGTTCCGTCCGGGAGAAACCCCCGAAAGTCTGGGCTTGGACGGCACCGAGGTCTACGACGTGTACGTCGACGACGACCTCACGCCCCGCCAGGAACTATCCGTCACGGCGAGGAAATCGGACGGTGACGTGGTCGAGTTCCGCGCCATCGCCCGGGTCGACACCCCGATCGAGGTGACGTACCTCCGTCACGGAGGGATCCTCCACTACGTGCTGCGGCAGATGGCCCGGGAGGGCTGACCGGTCAATCCCCCCAGTACCGCTGTTCCCGCCAAGGGTCGCCGTACATGTGGTAGCCGTTTCTCTCCCAGAACCCGGGTTCGTCGTGGTCGAGGAACCTGAAACCCCGCACCCACTTGACCGACTTCCAGAAGTAGAGGTGGGGCACCACCAGCCTCAGCGGCCATCCGTGCTCGGGTTCGAGCTCCTCCCCACCGTACCGATAGGCGAGGAGGTTGTCGTCACGGGCCAGATCGGAGAGCGGAAGGTTGGCAGTGAAGCCGTGCTCGGCCCATACGAGGACGTGGGTGGCCTCCGGTAGGGGACGGCAACGTTGGATCACCTCCCTGACAGGCACACCCTCCCACTCGGTATCCAACTTGGACCACTTGGTCACACAGTGGATGTCGACCACCCGCTTCTCGGCGGGGAGGGCCCGAATCTCGTCGTAGGTGAACGTTAGGGGTTGTTCGACCAGACCCTCGACCCGGAAGTCCCACTTGCCTAGGTCCACATTGGGAACCACCCCGGCGTGTAGGACCGGGAACCGATCCGTCACGTACTGTCCCGGTGGGACCCGGGAGGGATCCACGCCTTTGGCTTCCAGTTCTCTCGCACGGCGGGTGAAGAAACTCATGGGTTCCTACGGTAACGCCGCTTCGATCTCCACCAACACGTCCCCGGCCTCCACCAGGTCCCCGGGTGCGACCACTACCCGGGTCACCTTCCCGGCGATCGGGCTGGCGATGGGGATCTCCATCTTCATCGACTCGAGTACCACCAGCTGGGCACCCCGGTCGATGTGCTGGCCCGCCGAGACCGACACCTCGACCACGGTGGCGGGCATCTCGGATCGCACCGGCGTCACGACACCCCCTGGAGCTCTTCGGCGACGAGATGACGAGCGTACTCCAGGTTGGGTCCCCCGGTGAGCTCGGCAAACACGACCAGCCGCTCCCGCGCCGAGTACTTGGGATTGCAGGTGGTGAGGGTCAGCCACGCGCCCCGTCGAGGCTCGGTGACCCACACGTCGAAGGGTGTGACGATCACCGTCTCCCTCACCGTGAACTGGTGGGTTCCGATCGCCGTCTCCACCTCGATCAGGTCACCAGGTTGGAGCAGGTCGAGGTCGAAGAACGGCCTACCGTAGGTGGTGCGATGCCCCGAGATCACGGCGTTGCCCGGCTGGCCGGGCACTGGGGTCCAGGGCATGTGTCCGGGTCCGAGTTTGAGGTTTTCGGTGTCGACCCCCTCCACCACGACTCGATCCAGTCCGATCTTGGGGATCCTGATCACCCCGAGCGGTTCGCCCACTGAAGGCGCCTCCTCGGGAAAGAACTGAACGTCGTCTGCCTCCTCGCCCTCACCCGGGCCGGCCGGCGTAGGGACTTCGATCTCGACCGGTGCAGCCAGGTTGGCCCGGCGGGTGGCGAGCTCGGCTACCAGCTCCGTCCGGACCGACTCCTGGGCCTGTCGGTTCAGCAGGTCGGTGACCCAGAGCTGATACCCGGCGTAGCCGAGGATGAACGTCCCCAGCCACACCATCGTCCAACCCGTGATCCGAACCGCCCGCATCTCGGCTCAGGCTATCGGGCGCCGGGACCCTCTCAAGGCCGCGAAAGATCCGCGTGCTAACCCCCTGGCCTCCGGGCGTGGCCTCCGGTAGGTTGTCGGGTGGAGTGGTTAGGGGAGTTGGAGAGCCGTGACGGCTCGCTACGTGGTCGTGGCGGTGGTGTTCGCCGGACTCGTGTCGGTGATCGTCTGGGGACAGATGAACCAGCCGGCACCGGCGACGACGAGCACCACCTCCGCGGCTCCCACCGCCACCTCGGCCTCCCCCACCTCGACCGCGACGCCGTCGACCACGACCACCACAGCCGCCCCGACCACCACCTCGGCGACCGCCGACTCGAAGCGGCTTGAGGAGGTGAACACGATCCTGCGAGATGTGTGGTTTCGATGGTTTGACGCGCTCTATCGAAAGGATCCCGATGGCCTGTGGCGTGCAGTCGCTACTCGCCGGGGATTTGAACTGGGCCTAAGTGCAATGGACCGCCTGCACTTCCGGGAGGCTCCAGACCGCAACTCAATCCAAATATCGAAGCTGGAAATCCTCTTGGACAGGTCGGATTGTCTCGTCACCTTCGCGCAGATATCCGCACCATTCATCGAGGCCGTAGAGACTCGCGTGGATGTCCTCTGGCCGGACGATCGTTACGGGTGGCGGCTTGCATCAAGCTGGAAAAACAAGGTCGACCTATGGATGAACGACTGCGACCTCCTGCAGCGCCCTTCTACGCCGTAGTGTTACTTCTATTGGGACTCATAGCCCAAGGAGACGAATCCTGGGTTTGCTGGTCAGCTAGCACCACCGACTCCTTTGGCTACGAAAAAGCCGTCACCCGGTGTCGGATCGCGGGGTCGGCCTTGATCGACTACGCCGACGGCGAGTCTCCCCCGGTTCGGCTCCAGCCCATGGTCGGCTTCGACGCCAACGGAAGCTGCTGGTACTGGACATCGGCGGAGTCGCCGTGGAGGATCCTGGGCTACGACGACCAGGGGAGGGCCGTCCTCGCCTACTACCTCGACCCGAACGGGCCGCCGGTGATCGAGGGCCTGGAACCCGCCTGCACCTCCGAGCCGGTACCTGCCGTGGATCCGTTGGAGGAGGCATACAGCCTCCTCGCCACGTATCGACATCCACTGCCCGATCCCAGGATCGACCCGCCGCCCGGCCGGGGAGTCACCGGGATGCAGACGTTCGTCTCCCTCACCGCTCCACCACCATGGTCGGCCAGCCTTACATCTCCCATCACCGGGAGAACCATCTCGGTCGAGACCTGGGTGGAGGCCGTCGAGATCGACTGGGGTGACGGAACCACCGTCGTGGTTCCGGTGGAGCTGCTTCCCCACATGACGGGCTACCCCGACGGGGCCGAACCCCATGTCTACGAGAAGAAGACCTGCCCCGACTGCGTCCCGTATCGGATCACGGTCCGCTATGTGTGGAACGCCAGGTGGAGGGTGGATTCGGCCGCTTGGTCTCCCCTCCCGGTGGGTCCCACCTCTTCGGTGGTGGACTACCCGGTCTCCGAGATCGTGAGCACCCTGACCGACGTCGGCTGACCTACCGGCCCGACCAGCTCGGACGTCGCTTCTCGAGGAACGCCTGGACCCCTTCCCGAGCGTCGTCGGTGAGGGTGACCGCAGTGAGGCCCGACTGCAGGTAGTCGAGGGCGGCGTCGAACCCCATGTCGAGGGTGGCGTAGAAGGCGTCCCGGCCCAGCTCGAGCGTCGCCGGGCTCTTGGCCTTCAACCTCTCGACGACCTCGTCGACGACCGTGTCGAGATCGCTCCTGGGCACCACCCGGGATACCGCACCCAGGGCGAGGGCTTCCCGGGCGTCGATCAACCTTCCGGTCATCATCAGGTCCAGAGCGACCCTCGGTGGCATGGTTCTCGCCACGACCGCGGTGATCATCATCGGCCAGAGACCGACGTCGATCTCCGGCATGCCGAGTTTGGCGTCTTCGACGCAGACCACGATGTCGCACGAAACCGCCAAGCCGAACCCGCCGGCCAAGGCGTGACCGTTGACCCGGGCAACGGTCGGTTTGCCTCCCCTGCGCATCAGGCGGAACAGTTCGGCGAGAGCTCCCCGGCTGCGGTGTAGTCCGATCGGGTCGTCGGCGAACCCGCCTGCCAAATCGCCGCCTGCGGAGAACGCCCGGTCGCCCGCCCCTGTGTACACCAGTACCCGCACCGACGGATCTCCCAGCGCCGCGGTGGTCGATTCGACCAGGGCTTCCATGGTCTCGGTGGACATGGGGTTGCGGCGTTCGGGATCGTCGATGATGATCGTGGCTCGACCCTCCGCCACCTCGTATCGGACCATGATCTCTCCTTCCTGATACGGTAGGGGTTCATGCTATGGCTGGCCCTCGTCCTGTTCGTGGCGATGGCCGTGGCCGTTCTCCGGGGGGGACGCCTCACCAACCTGGCGGACATTCGCCTGAGGCTCTGGTGGCTCCTCCCGGTCGGCTTCGGCCTCCAAGCAGCCACGTCGCTCCTCCCCGAGGCCGACTGGGCCGAGCCGGTCGGAGTGGGCATGATCCTCTCCTCTTATGTCCCCCTGTTGGCCATGATCGTTGCCAACCGGGCACGGCCAGGGATGTGGCTGGCCGGAGTCGGTGTGCTGATGAACTTCACGGTCATCGCCCTCAACGGGGGGATGCCGGTTCTCACCGAGGCGATGGTGGTCGCCTCCGGCTACACGATCACCCCGGAGACGGTCGAGGGTTACAAGCACGTGGTACTCGACCGTTCGACCCGACTCCCCTTCCTCGCTGATGTCATCCCCCTGAGGCTGGTCGGCCACGGTCAGGTGCTCTCACTGGGGGACGTGTTCCTGGCGGTCGGTCTGGGTCGCTTCCTCGAATCGGAACTCCGCCGTCCGGTGAGATGGTTCAAGCCGGGGGTGAAACTACAGGCCGGCTCGGCGGTGCGGACCCGTCGCTGACTCAGCGGGACGGGACCAAACCGAAAGCGCCCCTGCGCTCCAGGACCCTTCGGAGGGCGGCGACTACCTCGGGGTCGTAGTCGTAGACCGAACCTTGATGCAGCCTCTCCATCGCCTCCAGAGGCGAGAAGCCCGTCTCGGCGGTGGCAATGTCGTAAGCGGAGCAGACCTTGATTATCCGAGAGGCGATCGGCACGTCGGGATCCCGGTCTTCACCGGGGCTTCGATAGGGCTCGTGCTGACGCCGGATCACCTCCGCCACCTCCGACAGCGCCGAAGCCTCCCCAACGATCTCCGAACCCCAGCGGGCCAGGTCGGCGTCGGTGTATCCCATCCGCAGGATGTTGGGCTCGTTGAGGGTGACCCGCCCGATGGCGTGCATGAGGGCCGCCAGCTCCACCGTCTCGGTCTCCTCCGGGCCCAAACCCAGCTCCACCGCCACCTCGGAGGCCAGCGCGGCCGTCCGATGGGCGTGGCCCGGCTGGGTGTGGCCTCCCACCTCCGGGATCTGAGCCAAGGCCCGCATCATCTGGGCGTAGGTGCGCCGGGCGGCGTGCAGGCGCCTGAACGCCCCGTCGGTGAACAGGTAGGGCAGCGCCGCCACCGGTAGCGCCCACCATCCGATCGCCTCGTAGGCCAAGCCGAACAACGCGCCAGCCGCCCACAACGCGGTGAAGACGTTCAAGTCCCGCATCGCCAACCTGACCCGCCCTTCCCACCGGTGCCAGCTCCCCAGTGTGTGATCGAAACCAGCAGACAGCACCTCGGCGGCGAACGAAGCACCGGCCGCGAAGACGAAATGGACGAACGGCTCCCACCCGTTGGGTGAGCCGTCGGGTCCAGTCGGCAGCACCACAGCTCGCCGGACCCAGTCGAACACCCACAGATACACCGTGAACGACGCCGCCCGACGCAGCACCCCGGCCGCCAGACGTCGCGGGTCGTCCCCCCGGGCCGCTCTGAGCACCCATGAGATTGTGAGCCCGAGGGTGACCACCACCAAGGAGTCGTGCAGGGTGAAGATGTGTTCTATCCCGCCGGGGGTCTGGCGGGCGAGGAGGGGCAAGGCGCCGACCACGATGGCCGCCGGGGTGAACTCACTGCCGCTGGTGGTGGGGACCTTGATGAGGGAACCGACGCCGACCACCGCGGCCGCCCCCCACACCCACATCGGGTTGGCGGCGTCGACGGGGAGGAGCGAAACCGCGACGACGGCGCCGGCTACTGGGACCAGCGCGGCCGCCATCCACATCCAGGGGCGAACCGGAGCGAGCGAAGGGCGGGGGAGGCCGAGGTCAGTCGTGCGCACGAGCCGCTTCTCCCGTCTCTACCCCGACCTCGGTGAGATAGTCGGGCGGTCCGTAGGTCTGGCCCACCTCGGCCAGGGCCTGTTCCAAGGCGTCGATCACCAGAGGGTCGAACAGCGGGCTGGGGTCTCGTCGGAGAGCGGCGAAGGCCCTCGACTGGGAGGAGGCCATACGGTACGAGCGGTTGCTGGTCATCGCGTCGAAGGCGTCGGCGACTGCCAGCACCTTCTGCTCCAACGACGGGGTCGTGGTGTGGGTGTGTCCCACCTGCCCGAAGTCCTCATCTGACAGCCTGGGATGACATCCGGAGGCGATGTCGACCATGGGTCGCAGGAAATCCACTTCGCTGAGGAGGTCGTCGACCAGGTGGGTGGCGGTTCGCAACCGCCGGTATTCGTCGTCGTCGAGGGGACCCCTCTTTTGCATCAATTCGACCGGGACCGCCAGCTTCCCGACGTCGTGGATCAACGCCGCCCAACGCATTTGCTCTAGCTGGGTCCCGTTGAATCCGAGACGTTCACCGATCAGACGGGAGAAGTAGGCGACCCGCTCGGTGTGCCCTCGGGTGTAGAGGTCACGGGTCTCCAAGGTCTTTACGAAGCCTCGCAAGGTCGATTCGTGGGCCTCCCGGAGCCGGGAGTAGGCGATGATGGAGAGGTGGCCCATCACGTAGACGAAGAGGATCAGCGGCACCACCGCCGGCCGGGCAGTGACCACCACCGCCCCGAGGAGCCCCCCAAGGACCCCCATCAGGGTCTGGGAGCCGACGATCATCCCCATCCGGGACCAGGGGATCAGATCCCGCCGGCCGTAGGTCAGCAAGATGGCCCACCGCACCAAGAGAAAGTTGGTCAAGCTATAGCCTAAGGCTCCGACAGACCCTGCTAGAGCTACTCGAAAGAGGTTCCCACCGTGTATATCCGAAGCGCTTGTTCCCCCCATGACAGCCTCGATGAGTAGACCAGCGATACATGCAATCAAGGCCATCTGGCCGAAGTTGCTCGCGGGTTGAAATATGCGCCTTCGTCGAAAATCCTCGGGAACAAATGGGCCAAGCGCGGCCATCAGTGCTAGGGAAAACACGACAGACATGTCAACCGATGACTTGCCCTCTAACAGCGAAAAGGCAACTCCGGCAGTCAGCAGAGGCATGACACTTGATGACGCGTACAAGCGGTCATTCACCTCAACCGACTGATATGACAGGACCACGTAGGCAGCGGTGAACAACAACCAGAGGGGCAGGTCGACGGCGAACTCACCGGGATAGGTCAGCCAGAGGACGCCCACTCCGGCTAGGAAGTAGGCGGAACCAACCAGGAAGCGACGTGCGGGAACTCTCATTGCAGGTCCAAGGGGGCGGAGGGGCCGACGGTCTCGGTCAGCCGATCTTCAGAGTGGCGGAACCCGCCACGATCATCATGGCGAGGCCGCCGAGGGTCGCAACGATCCGGACGATCTTGCCCTTCATGCGACATCACCCTCTGCATGGATTTCCGCCGGGTCCTCTCGTCCCCGGAGGGTCTTCTCCGCTCCGCTGTGGGTGTGGTTGGCTCGTGGACCGTCGGGCTCCCTCCGCGTCTTTCCCGGCGCACGCCGGGAAACCTCACTTGTCAACCTCGTGAGGCCCTTACTCCGCCCGCTCCGTTGTGCCGACCCCCAGTGCGCCCGGATCGACGGCAAGCAATCTAGGCACGGCGAAGCCGTCCGACAAGCCCCAGACCGGATCGACACCCCAACTAGCCTTCGTCCTCCATGGACGTGCGTTCGTTCGAGAAGACGATCAGGCGGATCCCGGGGGTCGAGGCCGCCCGGGTGGTGATGAACGGCGCCGAACCGGCCGAGATCCACATTCTCGCCCAACCCGGGAAGCCGGCCAAGCAGCTCGTCCGCGACGTCGAGTCGGTTGCGTTGGCGGCCTACGGGATGAAGATCGACCGTCGGATCGTGTCCATCGTCCAGATCGAGAACGCCGATCTGATCACAGGGGACCGGCCGGTGGTGGAGGACGTCGCGGAGCAGATCGACGGCTCCCGGACCACGGTGACGGTGACCCTGTCGTGGCACGAGGAAAGGCTGGTGGGTAGGGCCACCGGACCCGCCGCCACCTCCACCCGGCTGCGTCTGGTGGCCGAGGCCACCATCGCCGCCCTAGAGCAAGCCCTCGACGAACAGGCGGCTTTCGCCGTCCAGGCGGTGGCCACCCCCATGGTGGGCACCCACGAGGTGGCGGTGGTGCAGGTGGTCATCGTGGTCGGCGACAAGGAGCGCATGCTGGTCGGCTCGGCCCTGGTCAATGGGGATCCCTCCCGGGCCACCGTCCGGGCGGTGCTCGACGCCCTCAACCGGATAGTCCCCTCTCTTCGTCGGAGCCCGTGATCGCCCAGGGCTTGGGAGACCTGGTCGTCGGCCCCCACCTATTGGCCGTCCAGGCCGGCATGGACGTGCTGGCCGCGGGCGGAAACGCGGTGGATGCGGCGATCGCGGTGAACGCCGTGCAAGGTGTGGTCGCACCGGAGACCTGCGGGATCGGAGGCGACCTGTTCGCCTTGATCCATCAGCCCGGAGTCGAGACCCCCCACGCCATCAACTCCAGCGGGCCGGCCGGATCCAACGCCGACCTCGACGAGCTCCGAGGCGAAGACCGCATCCCTCCGTTCCACCCCCTCAGCGTGACGGTGCCGGGATGTGTCGCCGGCTGGGAGGAGCTGTCCCGGAGGCTCGGAAGGATGCCTCTGTCGGACCTGCTGGTTCCGGCCATCCGTTTGGCCCACGACGGATTCCCGGCGTCGCGGGAGCTGTGCCGGGCCTTCGCCGCCAGGGATCTCTCCGGCCATCCGTCGGGGGCCGAGATGTATCCCCGGGGCTCGCCACCCGGGCCGGGGGAGATCATCAGACGTCCCCGGATGGCCCGCACCCTGGAGGTCATCGCCGAGGAGGGGTCGGCTGGTTTCTACCGGGGACCCATCGCCGATGCCATCTCGCAGGCGGTGGACGGTCGGATCACCCGCGAGGACCTGGCCTCCTACCAACCGGAGTGGGTGCGACCGATAGGCACCCGGATCTACGGCCGGACAGCCTGGACCGTGCCCCCCAACTCCCAGGGATACCTGACCTTGGCCACCCTCCTCGTCTTCATCGAGACCGCCCCTCCCGACGATCCATCCGAGCCCGTCTGGTGGCATCTCCTCATCGAGGCCTACCGGTCGGTGGTGTGGGAACGAAACGACCTGGCCGCCGATCCCCGATTCACCGGTCTCGACACGTCGAGTCTCCTCGACCCGGCACGCTTCGCCGACCGGGCCACCCGGATACGACCCGACGCGGCCGTCGCCTGGCCCAACCCCGGTCGCTCGCTGGGCGGCACGGCGTACATGTGCGTGGTCGACGGGGATGATTGGGGGGTATCGCTCATCCAATCCAACTTCTGGGGTGTCGGATCCGGGATCGGGGCAGGCGACACCGGGATCCTCCTCCACAACCGGGGAGCCGGTTTCGGTGTCGACGACGGAGACCCCAACCGCCTCGAGCCGGGAAAGCGACCGCTCCACACCCTCTCTCCGACGCTGTGGACTCTGGAAGGCCGCCTGGCCGGGTTGCTCGGCACCCGGGGAGGAGATCAGCAGCCCCAGCTCCTCGCCCAGATGGCCGCCCGGGTTTTCGGGTCGGGACAGGATCCGGACCTGGCCCAGGCCGCCCCCAGATGGTGGATGGATCTCGACACCGGTGCCGTCCGGGTCGAAGCCGACACCCCCGAGGAAGTGGTGAGAGGTCTACGCCGCCGAGGGCACAGGGTCGAGGAGGTGGGTCCGCGGATGTCGGGCTGGGGTCCGGTGTCGATCATCACAGTCGACACCCGTGGGGTACGGACCGCGGCCCCCGACCCCCGGGTCGATACGGCGGCGGGCGCGGCCCCCCG
>FLYL01013696.1_pt1 | contig 26305 bp, 23 predicted proteins | sample 1122611 | NCBI WGS metagenome assembly FLYL01 (sample SAMEA4346791, study PRJEB14843) | hot springs metagenome | biome: Terrestrial Biome; feature: Habitat; material: Sediment | place: India | collected 2012-06-12 | depth 1760 m
TATCGATAGGCCCGGGTAGTGGCGGCGGCCAAGGCGTCGGCCGGTTCCAGCCCGTATTCCCGGAGGGCCGCCACCTCCTCGCCGACCCGGGCGGAGGGGAACGTGAGGTCGGATCCGGCCAGGACCGCCACCCCGGCTCGCACGGCCCGTGGGAGCAGCTCAGGGATCCTGGAGAGTCCCTCCGAGAGGAGACGCCCCCCGGAGCTGTCCGCTCCCAGCACCTCGACCAGCTCCTCCACCCGCCTGATGGTCGGGACCCAGGCTCCGCCCCGGGCACCGAGCCGGGACACGTCGTCGTCGGTGAGGAACAGGCCGTGTTCGATGGAGTCCACCCCGGCCCTGACCGCCATGGTGGGGACCTCCGGGGCCATGGTGTGGATCGCGACCCGGGCCCCGGCCCGGTGGGCCACCTCCACCGCCGTCCGTAGTGCGTCCTCGTCGAAGTTGGCGACCGGGCCTCGGCCCCGCCGCGGCCAGTCGCCCACCAGCTTCACCCACCCCGCGGCGTTGCGAGCTTCTTCGGCGACGACCTCGGTAAGGGTGTCCAGGTCGACCTCGACCGCGAAACCCTCGTAGTAGCCGCCGGCGACCGCGATCATGCGGCCGGCGGCCTGCAGGTCGGGCCGTTCGGTCGGAGGGCGCCGCAGCAGCGAGAGCACCGACCGGTCGCACCACCCCTTGTCGACGCACAGGAACACGCCGCCTTCCAGGGCGGCGAAAGCCCGACCGGCGATCTCGGTCGGATCCCCCGGGCGGAGGTCGAGCCGATCGGCGGCGAGATGGGCATGAGCATCGACCAGACCTGGAACGGCCCACAGACGGGTCGCGTCGAGAAGAGGGGCCGTCGGACGTCCAGTCCACGTGCCGTCTTCCACCCCGAGTTCCAGCACCCGGCCTTGGAGGTCCCGCAACCTGACAGCTTCGATCACAGGCCCCGGACCATGCCGCCGTCCACCAGAATCCCCTGGCCGGTGATGGATCCGGCCTCGGGCGACAGTAGGAAACCGATGGTCGCGGCGATCTCCTCGACCGTGGCGGCCCGACCCACCGGGATGGCGTCGATCACCGACTCGGTCACCGGGTAGGTCTCGGCGTAGCCGACCAGGACGTCGTTCATCCGTATGCCGTGAGGTCCGTAGCGGGTGGCGTAGAGCCGGGTGAAGGCTCTGAGACCTGCTCTGATGGACGACGAGACGGGGAAGGAGAGGTCCGGTTGGACGGCACCGAAAGCCGACACGTTTACGACGGCGCCTCCGCCTTGTTCGATCATGATCGGGGTGACGAGACGGGCCAAGCGAACCACGTTGAGGAACACCAGGTCCAAGCCGTGATGCCACTCCTGGTCGGTGATCTCCAACAGGTCTCCGCGGGGGGGATGGCCGGTGTTGTTGACGACGGCGTCGATGCGCCCGTACGAGTCGATCGCCAGCCGAACCAGCGCTTCGAGGTCCGACGGTTCGGTCACAGAACCGGTGACCGAACGGCACCCCAGCTCCTCGGCCAACCGGGCCGCCGACCCCGACGGGGACAGCAGCACCAGCCGGTATCCGGCCTCGGCCAGAGCCCGGGCCGTCGCCGCACCGATGCCCCTTCCCGCCGCGGTGACCAACGCCACTCGGTCCATCTGGCCGCCGAGCCTACCGTCGCGGGTTGAATGGAACACCACATGCGTCGCCTCCTGTCCCTCTGCCTCCTCGTCGTCGCCTGCACCAACGGCGTGCCGGTCGACACGGCCGGCCCGCCGCCTGCATCCACCACCACCGTCACCCCAGCTCAGCCCGACACCACCCGGCCGGACGTCGACGGCCTCCGGTTGACCGACTGCTCCGACCCCGACGGGTTCGAGCTCCTGTGCGAATCGGTGGATCTGATCCTCACCCGGTACGTGGATCCCGTCTCCCCCGAGGACCTGGTCGAGGCAGCCATCCGCGGGGTGGAGGAGGAGGCCGAGCCGGGCAGACACCCGAATCCCATCACCTGCCCGACACCCACCGACGAATTCGTCCGACTCTGCCAGACGATCGACCGGATCGACGCAGCCCCCGAGGACGCCGCCGAAGCCGCCCTCATCGGGATCACCCGCTACGCGTTGGATCCCAACTCCTTGTACCTGGACCCTCGGACCCGGGCCTTGGTGGAGGAGGAACAGTCGGGAGAGGTGGAAGGGATAGGGGCTCTGGTCAGCGCACGGGACGTCGGGATGCCCGACGAGAACGACGCCTGCTCGGTACTCGGCCCCACGTGCCGCCTCACGGTGGTGGCCGTGTTGGAGGACTCGCCGGCCGAGAAGGCCGGCCTGAGACCCGGCGACGAGCTGGTGGCCGTGGACGGCCAGGACGTGGACGGGCTCACCGTAGACGAGGTCACGGCGATGGTGAGGGGACCGGCCGGTACCGAGGTCGAGCTGACGGTGCGGCGAGGCGAGCAGCTGGTGGATCTGCGGATCACCCGCGCCCGGATCTCGATACCGGTGGTGGAAGCCGCGATGGTCGGGGAAGTCGGTTACCTGCGGCTCAGCGTGTTCACCGACGACGCCGACGTCAAGCTGCGTGACGCGCTGATCGAACAGGTCCGTCGGAATGCCCACCGGTTGGTCCTCGACCTGAGGAACAACCCGGGTGGGGCTCTCCCCGCCGCGGTGGGGGTGGCCAGCCTGTTCCTCGCCGAGGGAGAGGTGCTCCACACCGTGGGACCGGAGGGGGAAACCGTCTACGAGGTGAGGGATGTGGGTTTCCGGACCGGCCTCCCCCTGACCGTGGTGGTCAACGCCGGTTCGGCGTCCGCTTCGGAGGTGGTGGCCGCTGCTCTCCAGGAGGCCGGCCGGGCGCTCATCGTGGGAGAACGAACGTTCGGGAAGAACACGGTCCAGCAGCGGTTCTCCCTGTCCAACGGGGGAGCCCTCCGCCTCACCATCGCCCGGTGGACCACCCCGGCCGGCGCCGACCTGGGTGACGGTGTGTCCCCCGACGTGGCTGTGGAGCTGCCCAACGACCTCACCGCCGAGGAGGTCGTCGCCCGGGTGGAGGAGGTCCTGGCTTCCCGGGAGGCGGTCCGATCCCGGTTTGCGGTAGTCTGATCTGCCGTGTCGGCCCGCCACAGGGCGGCCTTCGCCCTCTCCCTGTTGCTCCTCGTGTCCCTCTTCGGGGGGACGGGTCTTTCGCGGGCCCAGGTCGAAGAAGCGGAACGCCGGGCGGAGCAGGCTGAGGCCGAGCTCGACGAGGCGTACCGGATCGTCTCCGAGGCGGTCGCCGACCGTCAGCAGGTGGAGCTCGCCTTGTTCGACGCGCTGACCCGCTACGAACAGGCGGCTGCCGAGCTGGCGGTCGCTTCCGCAGCGTTGGAGCGGATCGAGCGGTCGCTCCTGTTCGCCGAAGCGGAAGCGGCCAGCGCCGAGCGGGGCCTCCAGACGCAGGCAGCCGCGGCCTACATGGAGGCGGTCACCTCACTGCCCAACGTGGTCCTGGCTTCGAGCTCGGTCGAGGAAGCCATCTTCGTCGGGGCGGTGTTCGAAGCCAGCCAGGAGGACACACTGGCCAGGCTCGCCGAGCTGGCGGTGGTTCGCCGGGAGCTCGACCAGCTCCGCTCTTCCTACCAGGCCGAGAAGGAGCGTGTCGAGGGGCTGGCCACCGAGCTCCAGTTGGAGACAGAACAGCTGCGGGAGTTGTTCGCCCAGGCCGACGCCCGGGTCGCGGAGGCCTTCGATCGGGCTCTACAGGCCGAAGCCGACTACCGGGCTGCGCTGGACGACGTGGCACGGGCTCGAGCCGCCGAGGAAGCGGAACGTCGCCGCGCCCAGACCACCACCACCACGACCACCACCGCTCCGCCCGGAACCGGGACTACCTCCCCGACCACTCAGCCACCCCGGGACGACGACCCCCCCAGCATCCGTATCAGCCCGGCCACCGAGAGGTGGCGCCCCCTGGTGGAGACCCACTTCGCGGCCGATCTGGTCGAGGACGCCATGGTGATAATGGAGTGTGAGAGCGGAGGGGATCCGGAGGCGGTCAATCCCTATTCGGGGGCGGCCGGCCTCTACCAGTTCCTCCCGGCCACCTGGGCGGTGGCGTCGGTGAAGGCCGGGGTGGGGGATCGGAGCGTGTTCGACGGGGAGGCCAACATCATCGCCGCCTCCTGGCTCGCCGAGTACTACCGCCAACGGGGCCACGACCCGTGGCTCCCCTGGACCTGCCGGGCCTACCTGTAGCCTCCGGTGGAAGCCACCCATCACCCGGGAGCCCACTGGGACGGTCACGAGACCCGTTTCGTCCTGCGCAGCGACCTGGCCGAGGAAGTGGACCTCTGCATCCTCCACGAGGGGGGTGAGGACCGGGTTCCGATGGGCAGCGTCGGCGACGGATGGTTCGAGGCCCGCCTGGCGGTCGGTCCGGGGACCGCCTACGGGTTCAGGGTGAGAGGCCCCTGGGAACCCCACGCCGGGCTGCGCTGCAATCCCGCCAAGCTCCTGATCGACCCCTACGCCCGCAGGGTGGTGGGTGGCTTGACACCCCACCCTGCCCTGCGTGACCACCGGCCCGGCGACCCGCCCCGACCGGACCCGACCGATTCACGACCCTTCGTGCCCCACTCGGTGGTAGCCGACACCACCTTCGACTGGGACGGTGTGGAGCCGCCCCGGGTCCCGGCAGCCGATACGGTCGTATACGAAACCCACGTCAAGGGGATGACCAAGCTCCACCCCGAGGTGCCACCCGAACTCCGCGGCACGTACCTCGGGTTGGCCCACCCTTCGGTCGTGTCCCACCTCCTCGAACTGGGTGTCACCACCATCGAGCTGCTCCCGGTACTCCAGTTCGTCCACGAGCCCCACCTCCTGGAGAAGGGCCCTAGGAACTACTGGGGTTACAACCCGATCGGCTTCTTCGCCCCTCACTGGGAGTACGCCGCCACCGACGACCCGGTGACCGAGTTCAAGACGATGGTCAGGGAGCTGCACCGGGCGGGCCTGGAGGTGGTGTTGGACGTCGTCTACAACCACACCGCCGAGGGCAACCATCTGGGCCCCACCCTGTGTTTCCGGGGTTTGGACAACCCGGCGTACTACCGGCTGGAGGACGACCGATTCCGCTACGTGAACTGGTCGGGAACCGGCAACACCTTCGACCTGAGCAGCGAACCGGCCCTCACTCTGGTGATGGACTCCCTCCGTTACTGGGTGTCGGAGATGGGCGTCGACGGGTTCCGGTTCGACCTGGCAACCATCCTCGGTCGAACGGAGTCCGACTTCGACCCGCTGGGAGGGTTCTTCGGAGCGGTCGCTCAGGATCCGGTGCTGCGAGGAGCCAAGCTGATCGCCGAGCCCTGGGATCTCGGTCCGGGCGGCTACCGGCTGGGCGGCTTCCCGCGACGCTGGTCCGAATGGAACGACCGGTACCGGGACACGGTCCGTGACTTCTGGCGAGCGTCGGACGGGGTGTTGGCCGAGTTCGCCAGTCGGATCACGGGAAGCTCGGACATCTTCGAGCACACCGGTCGGCCACCGACCGCCTCGCTCGACTACGTCACCTCCCACGACGGATTCACCCTGGTCGACCTGGTGTCCTACGAGGTTCGACACAACGAAGCCAACGGTGAGGGGAACCGGGACGGCACCCCCGACAACCGGTCGTGGAACACCGGGGTGGAGGGACCTACCGACGACCCACAGATCAGATCGATGCGGGACCGTCGGCGACGTTCGTTCCTCGCCACCCTGCTCTGCTCCCAGGGAATCCCGATGATCCTCGGCGGAGACGAGCTCGGTCGAACCCAGAGCGGGAACAACAACGCCTACAACCAGGACAACCCGATCTCCTGGTTCGACTGGGAGTCGGCCGACCCCCGCTTCCTGCGGTTCGTCCAACGGCTGGTGGCGTTCCGGAGGGGCCATCCGTCGCTGCGTCGCACCTCCTGGCTGCACGAACATCCCCGACGGGTCGACGACCACGTCGAGTGGTTCACCCCGGAGGGGACGCCCATGACCGTCGCCGACTGGAACGACCCCCTCCGAAAGACGGTGGCGCTCTATCTGGACGGTGCCACCGTCCATGCATCCCAGGGCGCCGTCGAAGACGACGACCTGCTGCTGTGTTTCAACGGCTCCTTCGAAGACGTCGAGTTCCGGGTCCCCGAGGCGGGATGGCTCCTGGAGGTCGACACCGCCGACGACACCCGAAGCGGCCCGGTGGGGCCCACGGTGCAGGTGGCAGCCCTGGCGATGGTGGTGCTGCGACGACCCCGCTAGAAGGGAACCTGCTGGTTCTTCGCCAGAGCGACCACGCCTCCTTCCGACACGGTGAAACCCCGTTCCCGGTCGAGATCCGGGTCGTGGCCGATCACACAGCCCGGGGGCACCGTCACGTTCTTGTCGATCACCGCGTTGCGGATCCGAGCTCCCGCGCCGATCTTCACCCGTTCGAACAGGACCGACCGCTCCACTTCGGCTCCTTCGTCCACCCTGACCCAGGGCGACAGCACGGAAGACCTCACGTAGGCGCCGGAGAGGACCACCCCGTTGGAGAGGATGGAGTCCGCCACATGGCCCGCCCCGTGCTCGGCGACCGCCACCACCTTGGCTGGAGGGGCCACCACCTGATGGGTGTAGATGGGCCACTCCTCGTTGTAAAGGTTGAAGATCGGATCCACCGACACCAGATCCATGTTGGCCTCGAAGTAGGAGTCCAGGGTCCCTACGTCCCGCCAGTAGCCCTGCTCCCTCGGGGTGACTCCGGGTACCCGGTTCTCGGAGAAGTCGTAGACGTAGGCGACCCCCTTGTCGACCAGGTCGGGGACGAGGTCCCCACCGACGTCGTGCCGGGACCCCTCTCGTTCGGCGTCTCGCCGCACCGCATCCACCAGGACGTCGGTGGCGAACACGTAGTTGCCCATCGACACCAGACAGTGTTCGGGATCGTCTGGTAGGGGCCGGGGATCCGCCGGTTTCTCCCGGAACGTCGAGATCCGGCCGTCGGGCTGGGCTTCGATCACCCCGAAGGCCCGAGCCTGGGAGACCGGCACCCTTATGGCCGCCACCGTGACCCCGGCTCCGGTCTCCAGGTGTCGGGCCAGCATCTGGGAGGGATCCATCCGGTAGATGTGGTCGGCCCCGAACACGAAGATGTGGTGGGGCTTCTCGTCGTCTATCAGGTTCAGGTTCTGATAGATGGCGTCCGCCGAGCCGAGGAACCACCTCTTGCCCATCCGCATCTGGGCGGGCACCGACGTGACGTAGTTGCCGAGCAAGGTCGACATGCGCCAGGTCTGGGCGAGGTGCACGTTGAGGCTGTGCGACTTGTACTGGGTCAACACCACTATCCGCCGGTATCCCCCGTTCACCAGGTTGGAGAGAGCGAAGTCGATGAGCCGGTACTGACCGCCGAACGGCACCGCCGGTTTGGCCCGGTCCCTGGTGAGAGGCATGAGCCGCCTCCCTTCACCGCCCGCCAGCACCATCGACAGGATTCGTCGGGGGTTGGGCAACTTCATGGTCACCTCCCGAAGAAAGTGACGGACATGGGCGGCACGTCGAAAACGAGCGAGTAGGGGTGTCCGTGGCTGGGATGGTGGTCGGCGATCAACGGGCCCGGCACCAGGCCCGACCCGCCGAACTCGGAGGCGTCGCTGCAGGCCAACACTCTCCACTCTCCCTCTGCGGGCACTCCCACCCGGTAGGCATGCCACACCTCCGGCGTGAAGTTGCACACCACCAGGGCCGGCGGGTGGTGTGGGGCGGCCCGGAGGAACGCCAGCACCGAACGGGAGACGTCGTCGGCCTCGACCCATTCGAACCCCCAGGGCGAGCAGTCACCTAGGTGGAGGGCAGGCACTTCGCGGTACAGCCGGTTGAGTCGCGAAACCCACTCCAACACCCCACTATGCAGCGGATGCTCCAAGAGCTCGAACGGCACCTGACCGGTGTGGTCCCACTCCCACGGGTTGCCGACCTCGGCTCCCATGAACACCAGCTTCTTCCCCGGAAGCGACCACTGGTAGCCGAGGAGGGCCCGAAGCCCGGCGAACCGCCTCCATTCGTCGCCGGGTTGTTTTCCCAGCAGGGACCGTTTCCCGTGAACCACTTCGTCGTGGCTGAGGGCCAGGGTGTAGTTCTCGCTGAAGGCGTACAGGCTGCGGAAAGTGAGGAGCCGATGGTTGTCTTCGAAACCGCGGTAGATCGGATCGAGGGTGAAGTACCTGAGGGTGTCGTTCATCCACCCCATGTCCCACTTGAAACCGAACCCCAGACCGCCGAGGTCGACCGGCCGGGACACCATCGGCCAGGCAGTGGACTCCTCGGCGTACATCTGGACGTCGGGGAAACGCAGGTACACCGACGAGTTGAGGCGGCGGAGGAAGTCCACCGCCTCCAGGTTCTCCCGACCTCCGTACCGGTTGGGGATCCACTCGCCCTCCCGGCGTGAGTAGTCGAGGTAGAGCATGGAGGCGACCGCGTCCACCCGCAGCCCGTCTACGTGGTACACGTCGAAGAAGTGGTGGGCGCTGGACAGCAGGAACGACCTGACCTCGTTGCGTCCGTAGTTGAACACGAAGGATCCCCAGTCGGGGTGGTAGCCCTGCCGGGGATCGGCGTGTTCGTACAGATGGGTTCCGTCGAACCAGCCGAGCCCGTGGGAGTCGACTGCGAAGTGGGAGGGGACCCAGTCGAGGATCACCCCGATCCCGTGTTGGTGCATGACGTCGACGAACTCCATGAAGCCCTGGGGGGTTCCGTAGCGGGAGGTCGGCGCGAAGTAGCCGGTGGTCTGATAACCCCAAGACCCGTCGAAGGGATGCTCGGTGATGGGTAGCAGCTCGATGTGGGTGAAGCCGGTGCGTTCCAGGTGTTCGGCCAGTCCCTTGGCCAGGGCGGGGTAGCTGAGTTCGTGCCGGCGGGACCAGGAGCCGAGATGGCACTCGTAGATCGAGATCGGAGCCTCCAGGGAGTTGGCTCGGCCTCGGGTGCGCATCCACTCGTCGTCGCCCCATCGGTAGGAGAGGTCCCACACCCGGGAGGCGGTGGCGGGAGGGGTCTCGGCGTGGAACGCCAACGGGTCGGCTTTCTCCAAGATCCGGCCTTCCCGGGTGGTGATCGCGTACTTGTAGGCGTCGCCTTTCTTCACCCCTTCGATCCGCGCCTCCCACACCCCCGACTCCGACGGGTCCATGGGGTTCGCCTGACGATCCCAGCCGTTGAAGTCCCCGACCACCGCCACCTGGTCGGCGTTGGGTGCCCACACCCGGAAGGTCGCGTACCCGTCTTCGAGGTGGCATCCGAGCACCTCGTAGAGCCGTTCGTGTTCGCCGGCGTTGAACAGCCAGCGATCCTCGTCGGTGAAAGGCCGGGCCACTGTCTTCGAGACTAGGCGGCGGTGGCGCGTCCCGGCGGGATCACATCCAGGTGTCGGCGCGTTCCAGCAGGTAGAGGCTCACGTTGCGGGCCCGATCGAGGGCGTCGCAGAGCTGCTCCTGGAATGCGGCGATCTTCACCAACGAGACCTGGGTGCGACCCACCAGCTGGAGTCTCCGCTCCGGTGCGTCCGACACGGCCCCGAACGAGTCGATGGCCGACACCTCCACCGGGAGGACCGTCCCGCCGATCCCGGCCAGGTCGGTGGCCAGGACCAGCAGATCGGGGGGACTCACCAGGGGGGGCATCCCCCAGTTGAAGTAGAGCTGGAGCTGGTATTCGTCTTCCACCTGGGAGACGTCGTCCCCGGCCTCTTCGAGTCGGTCCAGGAAATCGAGCAACACCCTCGGGTCGACGTCCAGGGCCAGGTGGAGGTCGAGCGGCCCGTTGCAGGCTTCTTCGGGGTGGGCGTCGATCTCCCAAGACTGGCGGAGCGAGTAGGTCTCCACGAAGTGGCGTTCGTCGTGTACGTGGAAGCCGTGATCCACGGCGTGTTCTTTCAGGTCGGCGACGAAACCGTGGATGTCGATGGCCATGCCCCGGCCAGACTATCCGCCCCCACGACCACCCGAAAGGTGGTTCATCTCCGGTTGTTCCGCAACCCGACCAACAGTCCCACCAGGAACGCCGCCACCACCAGCAGGGGGCTCCCGGAGGGCTCCTCTTCCTCGATCTCGTTCGCTTCGACCGGAGCCGCACCACCTGTCAAGGCTTTGGTCACCTCGGCTCCGAAGAGGTACACCTGCCAGGCCAGGTTGAAGAAGAAGAGCAGGATGGCGACCCCGCCGAGAACCCCGAGGGCGCTGGGTCCCTCCCGCCCGACCCTGGAGAGATAGATCCCGACCCCGGCCGAAGCCACCAGCAGCGCGACCGCGGTGAACACGCCTCCCCGGAACGCGGCCCTCCACGGAATCTGGGCGGTGGTGAACCACTGGAAGCTCAGGGCTATCACCACCGCCAGATAGGCCAACGCCAGCAACGGGACGCCCAAACCGGCCACCCAGCCGGGAACTCCGAACAGCCCGGCCAGCCGGTCGAGGACAGCCACCGCCACCAGCGGCAGCAGCACCAGCACCGCGAACACGAGAGCCGTCACCGCGGCCAGGAGTCGCTGCACCAACACACCGACGACGCCTTCCATGCGCCGCTGCGGTACACCGAACACGTCGGAGAGGGCCGCTTGCAGCTGAAGGAACACGGCCGACCCGGCCACAGCGGCCAGTCCCACACCCAAACCCAGGGACGCCGGCGCGGAGTCGACGACCCGGAGGAGTATGTCCTCGAGTTGGGCGGCCACCTGGGCGCCCACCACCTGCTCGGCTTGGGCGATCACCGTGGCCAGGGCGGAACGGTCGCCCAACACGAACCCGGCGACGGCGGAAGCCACGAACAGCAGGGGAACCAGGGAGAACAGAGTCGTAAACGCCAGGGCGGTGGCCATCCGGCCGGCCCGGTCCTCCCCGAACGCAGCCGCGGCCCGCAACAGCAGATCCCAAAGATCTTTCAATCGGTCCACGGCGACCCATCCTACGGACGGGCCCCCGCACCTACCCTGAGAGCATGGATTGGCCGTTCGACCCGCCCCTGCCAACCATGGAGGCCCGCACCACCGAGACCTGGCCTGAGGGAGAATTGGCCTACGAACCGAAGTGGGACGGTTTCCGTGTGCTGGCCTGGGGTCCCGGCTCCTCGGGCGAGGTCCGGCTCGATTCCCGCAACGGACGGCCCCTGCTTCGCTACTTCCCCGAGCTGGCAGACCCGCTGGCCGATCTTCCGGGAGGGACGGTGGTCGACGGGGAGGTCGTCGTCGTGGTGGGCGACGTCACCAGCTTCGATTCCCTCCAACTCCGCATCCACCCCGCCGAGTCGCGGATCAGACGCCTCGCCGAAGAGCTGCCTGCGCGTCTGGTGGCGTTCGACCTCCTGGCGCTGGAAGGGAGGGACCTCAGGCGTCTCCCCTTCAGAGAACGCCGAGCGGCCCTCACCGGGTTGCGGCTACCCGAGCGTTGGCATCTCACCCCCAGCACCGACGATCCGGCGACGGCCCGGCGATGGTTCGACGAGTTCGAGGCGGCGGGTTGCGACGGGATAGTCGCCAAGCGGCTCGACCTGGAGTATCGGAGCGGTGAGCGGGCCATGTGGAAGGTGAAGCACCGACGCACCGTCGATTGTGTAGTGGGGGGTTACCGGGTCCACAAGGACGGCGGCAAGGTCGGTTCGATCCTGCTCGGGTTGTACACCCCTGAGGGGGACCTCACCTTCGTGGGACACTGCTCGGGATTCGGCGGACAGGACCCCGCCGAGATCCTGGCGTTGCTGGAGGAGCTGAGAGCGGAGGAGAGCTTCAGTGGCGACGGACCGGTTCGGGTCCCCGGAGGGGAGAGCCGTTGGACCGGCGGACGCGACCTGTCACGGGTGCCGGTGAGACCGGCGGTCGTGGTCGAGGTGAGTTACGACCAGCTCGAGAACGGACGCTTCCGTCACGCCACCCGGTTCCACCGCTGGCGCCCGGACAAGGACCCGAAGGAGTGCACCATCGATCAGCTGGCCCGACCCTCGGGACCCGGCTTCTCCCGGGTGGTGGGCTGACGCCTCTTCGACGGCTGCACCCGGGGCGGCTCGTTCGGCTGTTTCGGGTAGTGGGGGGGCCAAGGCGCGTCGGGTAGACCCCGGACCTTCTCGTCGACGTCGGCCATCTCCAACAGCCGGTCGATCCGGCCGGGGGCGTCGTCCATCCCGGCCATCAGGTCCCCCACCTTCAGATACCGGTCCGGAACGTAACGGTCCATCGGGAAGTCTTCGGGACGAACCGAGTCGAGCTCCTCCCAACGGAACGGAGCCGACACCAGGCCGCTGGGGCGGACTCCGTACGCCGCGGAGACGGTCTTGTCCCTGGCCATCTGGTTGTAGTCGACGAACACCCCCTTGCGTTCCTCCTTCCACCAGGAGGTCGTGACCAGGTCCGGCCGGCGACGTTCCAGCTCCCGGGCGAAGGCCAGTACCGCCCTCCTGGCTTCGACGAACCCCCATCGTGGTTCGATCCGCACGTAGACGTGGATACCCCGCCCGCCCGACGTCTTGGGCCATCCCACCAAACCCAGCTCGTCGAGGAGTTCACGGGCAGCCCCCACCGCCTCCCGCACCCGGTCGAAGCCGAACCCGGGGGTCGGATCGAAGTCGAGTCTCAACTCGTCGGGATGGTCGGTGTCGGAGGCTCGAACCGGCCAGGGATGCAGATCGAGACAGCCGAGCTGGACCAGCCGGATCACGTCCGACGGGCGACGTGGCACCACCATCCTCCCGGGCCGCTGAGAAGGGAAGCTGACGTCCACCACGTCGAACGGGGCGCCTTTGGGGGCGCGCTTCTGGTAGACGGGGTCGACCTCGACCGATTCCATGTACCGCTTGAGCATGGTGGGCCGGTCCCGGACCGCTCGGAAGGAGCCGTCCAGGCACCCCAGGAAGTGGTGCACCACGTCGAGTTTCGTCCATCCCCGGGCGGGAAACAGCACCTTGTCCGGGGAGGTGATCCGAATTCGTTCGCCCTCGACTTCTACTTCGACGCCCGAGGAGGTCACCGGCCGCCCCGGCTCAGGCTCCCCACTTGTACACCATGGCGACGACCGCCACGACCAGGATCAGATTGTCGAGCAGACTCACCCGGCGGAGACGGTCGTACGCGTCGGCTACCTGGGCTTCGTCCTCCTTCTGGTGGGCGGCCAACCCGTCGGAAAGGATCTTGGGATAGATCAACGCTCCGAGCAGGGCGCTCACCACCACCACCGCGAACCCGATAACCACGAAGGGATCCTCGAAGTCGTAGATGCCGTCGATCACCAGCCATATACCCGACAACACGACCAGCACACCCGCGACGTTGAAGTACACCCGCCCCATGGCACCGGCCGCGGTCATGTAGGCGGCTCCTGCCGAGTGCCCGAGGCGTCGGAATCGGGAAGCCAGGAAAGCCAGTCCGTAAGCCCCTCCGATCCAAGCGGCGGCAGCCAGGATGTGGATCACCAGAAGCACGTTGCGCAATCTCGGCCTCCCGTCTAGGTGGTGGGGACGATAGCGGGTGGCCATAGACTGCGCCGCCATGGCCGTCGAAGCCGTGGCGCCTCTCCGCATCCGCCGGTTCCGAGCCCTGTGGGTGGCCTCCGTGTTCTCGAACATCGGTTCGTTCCTGCAGTCGGTGGCGGCCGCCTGGCTGATGCTGGAGCTGACCGACTCCCCCACCTGGGTGGGTCTGATGACCGCTTCCACCACCCTGCCGATCCTGTTCCTGGCGCTGGCCGCCGGCGCCTTGGCCGACATGCTCGACCGAACCAAGGTGATGCAGGCGTCTCAGCTCCTGATGGGCGCCACCGCGGCGAGCATGGCGATCCTGACCTGGAAGGGTTGGATGACCCCCGGGCTCCTCCTCGGCTTGGGACTACTCCTGGGGGTGGGGGTGGCCTTCAACCTCCCGGCTTGGCAGGCGCTGGTTCCCGATCTGGTCCCGAGAGGGCTGGTTGCTTCGGCGGTGGCCCTCAACTCGGTGGCGTTCAACGTCGCCCGTTCGGTCGGTCCGGCCCTAGGCGGCCTGATCGTCGCCGCCTCGGGCCCGGACGCGGCTTTCGCCCTCAACGCGGCGAGCTACCTGGGTGTCATCGTGGTGGTGGCCCGCCTGTCCCAGGTGATGACCTTCCCGGAGCGGGACCCCACCCCGGTGTCGGTGGCGATCGGTCTGGGTATCCGGTACGCCCGCTACACCCCGCCGTTCCGACGCCTCCTCGCCGCGACCGCGCTCTTCGCCCTCACCTCGGCGGTGGTTCAGACCCTGCTCCCCAACCTGACCCGGGACGAGCTCGGCGGCGACGCGCTGCTCCTCGGAGCACTGCTCGGGACCTTCGGTCTGGGTGCGCTGGTCGGGGCGTTGGTTCGACCGTGGCTGGTGGGCAGTTTGGGCTCTCGGTCGGTTCCGGTCACGGTCGGCGGGGTGGCGGTCGCCGGGATGGGTCTGGGAGTGGCGTCTCAGCCGGTGTTGGCAGCCGCGCTGCTGATGATCGCCGGGGCATGCTGGGTGTTGACGTTGACCACCTTCAACTCGACCGCCCAGCTGATGACCCCGGAATGGGTGAGAGGCCGGGCCATGAGCCTGTACTCGTTGGCCTTCGTGGGGGTCTTTCCGTTGGGTTCGATCCTCTCCGGGGTGGTGGCCGAGTTGGTGGGCGTTCGCGGAGCGTACCTGGTGATGTCGGCGGCCGGTGTGGTGTTGGCCGCCACCATCCCCCGTTTCCGCCTGCCGACCCCGGCCGACGTGGAAGCACCCGAGTTCAGCCCCGAGTCGCTGCCGGAACATCCCGATACCGAAGGGGGCCCCGTCATGGTTCTCAACACCTGGCAGGTTCCCTCCTCGCGCATGGCGGAGTTCCTCGAGCTGATGCGAGAGATCCGGCTGGTGAGGCTCCGGACCGGTGCCTACCGATGGCGCCTGTATCGGGATTCGGGGGATCCCCATCGGCTCACCGAGGTGTTCCTCTGTGTGTCGTGGAACGAGCACCTGGCGATGCATCGCCGGACCGACGACGCATCCCGCGACCTGATTCGCCGAGCCAGGAGCCTCGATCGGGACGGTAGGCCGACCAGCGTCCACCTGGTGGCGGTCGACATCGAGGAGCCCGAAGGCTGGGAACTCCTGGTGACTGCCCACGAGGAGTACCACCGCTCCGACGGGGCGGTGCCGCTAGAGCAGAGGAGAGAACATGGAGACCGTCAGGCTCGAGAAGTCCGGTAGGGTCGCGACCATCGTCTTGAACCGACCCGAACGTCTGAACGCGATCGACGAGCGGATGCCCGGGGAGATCGCCGAAGCGGTCGATGCGGTAGAAGCCGACGACGGGATCCACGTGGTGGTGGTCACCGGGGCGGGACGAGCCTTCTGCGCCGGATACGACCTCAAAGAGTTCGCAGAGAAACCCGACGCCCCCTACAGCCAGGCCATGCCCTGGGATCCCACCGTGGACTTCAAGATGATGTGGCGAAACACCGAGCGCTTCATGTCGTTGTGGCGTTGCACCAAACCCACCATCGCCAAGGTGCGGGGCTACGCGGTGGCGGGCGGCTCCGACATCGCCTTGGCCTGCGACATGGTGGTGATGGCCGAGGACGCCAAGATCGGATACCCACCTGCCCGGGTGTGGGGCTGCCCCACGACGGCCATGTGGGTGTTCCGGGTGGGGGCGGAGCAGGCCAAGCGCCTTCTCTTCACCGGTGACCTGATCGACGGGCGGGAAGCCAAGCGGATCGGTCTGGTGCTGGACGCGGTGCCCGAAGAGGAGCTCGACCGGACGGTGGCCGACCTGGCGGAGAGGATCGCGGGGGTCCCGAAGAACCAGCTGATGATGCACAAGATGATGATCAACCACGCGGTGGAGCAGATGGGGCTCACGTCCACCCAGATGCTCGCCACCTGGTTCGACGGGATAGCCCGTCACACCCCCGAGGGCATCTGGTTCAAACGCCGGGCCGAACAGGTGGGTTTCGCCCAGGCGGTGGAGGAGAGGGACTCGGGTCGGCCGATCGGTGGCGCTTCACCCGAGGAGGGATAGGGCGCCGACCAGGGCGTAGCGGAGCCAATCGGGCCGGTTGTCGAGCTCGTAGGAGACCTCGTACAGCGCCTTGTCGAGCAGGAAGGCGTCGAGGAGCCCCCGGAAGAGGGCGGGATCGTCGGGGACCAGCCCGGGATGTTGCGAGACCACCTCCCGGTAGGCGCCGAGGAACAGAGACGCTGCGTACAGGTACCAGGTCTCGGCCCACGGGCCCAGCTCCTCTGCAGCCGCGTCCTCCAGGTCTCCCCGCTCGACTTGGCGGCGGAGCGACGCATGGGCCGCGTAGTGGAACGACCTGACCATGCCGGCCACGTCCCGCAGGGGAGAGCGTTTCAGGCGCCGTTCCGAGAGGGGCCGGGCGGGTTCCCCTTCGAAGTCGATGATGGAGAAGTCCCGGCCGGTGAACAGGACCTGCCCCAGGTGGTAATCGCCGTGGATGCGGATCCGGAGGGCTTCCACCGGGTTGTCCACCACCCAACGAAGGCGGTGCAATACGGCGTCCTCCGATTCGACCAGCCGGCCGGCCAGGTCGGCTTCGGGAGGGTCGAGACGAGCCCGTCGCAGCCGGGCGATCACCTGGCGGGCGTTGCTCCGCATCGACTGGTAGAGGGACCGCCGGTAGAGGGTCGTCATCCGCTCCGGCGCGAAGTCGGACATGTCCGGGTCGGCTCCTCCCAACGCCAGGTGGAGACGAGCGGTCCGGTCGCCCAGCAGCCGGAACTCGTCGAGTTCGGCTCCCGTCACCTCTCGGATGCTCGTCGGAACGTGGTCGGGGTCGAAGTCGAGGGGATGGGAGACCACCCGTGGTGGGCGAGCGTCGGGAAGAGTCAGGACCCTCTCGTAGTACCGGCCCAACACGTCGAGGGCGTGTTCCCAGGCGTCTCCCTGGTTGGGGACGTATTCCTGGAGGAATCCGATGGTCAGGGTCTCGCCGTCCCGCCTCAGCTCCACCACCCCCCGGGCCGCCGGGGTGTAGGGGAACCCGACCTGGGTGAGGTAGCGGCCCAGCTCCACGTCGGGATTGGGACCGGGCTCCACCCGGCGGTACAGCTTGAGGACCAGCCTGTCCCCGTAGACGAACGACGTGTTGGACTGCTCCGCCGCCAACACCCGGGTGTCTTCCTCCTCCCCCAGGTTCGGGAAGCGACCGATCCTCACCCCGGCCAGTTCGGCTCCGTCCGACCGGAACCGGCGGCGACGCGAAACCACCTCGAGCAACGACCGGCGGAACCCGTCGTCGTAGGAGGCGTCGAACACATCCCAGATCGAGTCGTGGTCCCGCAGGCGGACGACCACGTCCGGGCTCGGTTCGGGCTCGCCGGCCCGCACCCCGACGGGCAGTACGTACCGGTCGGAGGGGCCTTCCAGGTAGTCGACCCTCAGCACCGCCAGGGCCCAGCCTGGTCCCATCCGGAAGCTCCCTTCCAGGTCCACCCCTTGGACGACCCGCCCCTTGCCCCCGAACCAGCGGCGGGTGGGCAGATAGTCGGGTAGCCGGGCCTTCAGGGCCCCGACCTCCTCCCCCAAGATCGCCTCCAGCGGATCCCCGGTGATCTCCACGATGGGCGGACCGTCGGACACCTCGACCCGCCCGCGACCGGCGGGCAGCAGGAACCAGTAGAAGGCGTGGGGACCCAACGTCAGGAAATAGGGAAGCTCCCCGATGCGGGGGAACGGGGTCCGCCCGAACACCTCGACCGGGGTCACCCCTTCGAAGCGTGACAGGTCGAGCTCGACCGCCTGGACGAACCGGGAGAGGTTCGCCACCACCAGCACCGAGTCCTGCCCGTCGGTCCGAAGGTAGGCCAACACCTTGGGGTTGTCGGGATGGAGGAAAGTGATCCGGCCGGTCGCCAACACCGGGAGCCGTTTCCGCTGGGCGATCAGTCTCCGCATCCACCAGTAGAGTGAATGGGGGTTGGCGACCTGCGTCTCGACGTTGACGGCTTCGTAGTGGTATTCGGGGTCGACGATCACCGGCAGGTAGAGGCGCTGCGGGTTGGCCCTCGAGAATCCGGCGTTCCGGTCACCGGACCATTGCATGGGAGTGCGGACCCCGTTGCGGTCCCCCAGGTAGATGTTGTCTCCCATCCCGATCTCGTCGCCGTAGTAGACGACCGGTGTGCCGGGCAACGAGAAGAGCAGGGCGTTGAGCAGTTCGATCTCCCGCCGGTTGTTTCCCAGCAGGGGAGCCAGACGCCGCCGGATCCCCAGGTTGAGGCGGGCCTGCGGGTCTCCGGCGTAGACCCGGTACATGTAGTCCCGCTCCTCGTCGGTGACCATCTCCAGGGTGAGCTCGTCGTGGTTGCGGAGGAAGAGCGCCCACTGGCAGCCGTCGGGGATGTCGGGGGTCTGGTCGAGGATGTCTATGACCGGGAAGCGGTTCTCCATCCTCACCGCCATGAACAGTCGGGGCATGAGGGGGAAGTGGAACGCCATGTGGCATTCGTCGCCCTCGCCGAAGTAGGCCACCGAATCCTCCGGCCACTGGTTGGCCTCGGCGAGCAGCATCCGGTCTTCGTAGCGTTGGTCGACGTGGGCCCGCAGCTCCTTGAGGAACTGGTGGGTCTCGGGGAGGTTCTCGCACATGGTGCCTTCCCGCTCGTACAGGTAGGGAACGGCGTCGAGCCTGAGCCCGTCGACTCCCATGTCCAGCCAATAGTCGAGGGTGTCGAACACCGCCTTGTGGACCCGGGGGTTGTCGAAGTTGAGGTCGGGCTGGTGGGAGAAGAACCGGTGCCAGTAGTAGGCCTCCGCCACCGGGTCCCAAGCCCAGTTGGAGGTCTCGGTGTCGCTGAAGATGATCCGTGCGTCCCGGTACCGGTCGGGGGTGTCCGACCACACGTAGAAGTCACGCCACACGGACCCCGGCGGTGAACGGCGGGCCCGTTGGAACCAGGGATGCTGGTCGGAGGTGTGGTTGATCACCAGCTCGGTGATCACCTTCAGGTTGCGGCGGTGGGCCTCCCGGAGGAACCGCCGGAAGTCCCTCAGGGTTCCATAGGCGGGGTGCACCGACCGGTAGTCGGCGATGTCGTAGCCGTCGTCGAGGAGAGGCGACGGATAGAAGGGGAGCAGCCACACGGCGGTGACGCCCAGGTCCTGCAGATAGTCGAGTTTGGAGGTCAACCCCCGGAAGTCGCCCACACCGTCCCCATCCGAGTCGTAGTAGGCGCGGACGTGCACCTCGTAGATGACGCCTTCCTGATACCAGCGGGCCACGGCCCCTCATGAAAGCAGCCCCGGCCCCTCCGCTCAGGCGAAGTAGTCGAAGTCCTCTTCGGTCCTGGTGCGGGGGGCCACCTCGAAGACGTGGGCGGGGAGGTCGGGGTCTAGTTTCACGAAGTTGTGGGGACCGTTCCACAGGTAGTGGTTCCCGGTGAGCAGGTCGTGCACCAGGAAGGGGTGGTCGGTGGACGCTCCCAGAGCTCCCAGATCGAGGCCCGTCCATCCCGACTGGGTGTGGTTGGGATCCAGGTTGACCACACACAGCACCGTGTCTTCGTCCCAGCGTTTGGAGTAGCACAACAGCATTTCGTTGTCGGTGGAGTGGAACACCAGGTTGCGGTTCCGCTGCAGGGCGGGGTGGTCCCGCCTGATCCGGTTGATCAGCCCGATCAACGGGGCCAGCGAATCGAGCCGGTCCAGGTCCCAGGTTCGGATCTGGTATTTCTCCGAGTCGAGGTACTCCTCGGATCCGGGCTCCCGCGGGGTGTTCTCCATCAGCTCGAAGGCGGGTCCGTAGATCCCGTAGCTGGCCGACAGGGTGGCGGCCAGCACCAACCGGGCGATGAAGGCGGGACGGCCACCGGTCTGCAGGTAGGCGGTCAGGATGTCGGGGGTGTTGGGCCAGAAGTTGGGCCGGAAGAAGTCGGCCACCGGCGGGTTGGTGAGTTCGGTCAGGTACTCCCTCAGCTCCCAGGAGGTGTTGCGCCAAGCGAAGTAGGTGTAGGACTGGGTGAACCCCAGCTTGGCCAGCCGGTACATCACCTTGGGCCGGGTGAAAGCCTCCGACAGGAGGATCAGGTCGGGGTGTTCTTTCTTCAGCTCGGCGACGCACCACTCCCAGAACGGGAACGACTTGGTGTGGGGGTTGTCGACCCGGAAGATGCGGATTCCCTCCGCGATCCAATGGTCGAACACCCCCTTGAGGGCGGTCCACAGCCCCTCAGGGTCGGAGGTCTCGAAGTCGAGGGGGTAGATGTCTTCGTACTTCTTGGGGGGATTCTCGGCGTATTGGATCGACCCGTCGGGTCGGCGGCGGAACCACTCGGGGTGTTCCCGCACCCAGGGATGATCGGGTGAACACTGGAAGGCGATGTCCAGAGCCAGTTCGATGCCGAGGGAAGCTGCCCGATCCCTCAACCGCCTGAAGTCGTCGATGGTTCCCAACTCGGGGTGGATGGCGGTGTGCCCACCTTCGTCCGAGCCGATCGCCCACGGCACACCCGGGTCTTCGGGTCCGGCCACGAGTGCGTTGTTGGCACCCTTGCGGTTGGTCCGGCCGATCGGATGGATGGGCGGCAGGTACAGCACGTCGAATCCCATCTCGGCGACGTACTCGAGTCGGTCGGCCACGTCTCTCAGGGTGCCGTGACGGCCGGGCGGCCCCCACGAACGGGGGAACAGCTCGTACCAGGTGGAGAAACGGGCCTTGGGACGATCGACCCACACCGAGAGGGACGGTTCGAGCCGGGTGGCCCGGCTGCGGTCGGGGTAGGTCCGGGCGGTGGATGCGAGGGCGGGATGGAGTGCCGCCGCCAGCCTCTCCGAGAGGGGTTTTCCACGATCGACCAGGGCTCGGGCGTAGCCGTGGAGAGCTGCCCGGTCGTCTTTCGAGGCCCTGGCCGCGGCCTGAGCCAGGATGTCGGCTCCGATCGCCAGATCGACTTCGTCGACCGTTCCGGCGTCGGCTTTCTTCTCCAGACCCGCACGCCAGGTGTCGAAGTGGTCGACCCAACCCTCCACCGTGTAGTACCAGACACCGACGGAGTCGACCGTAAACGCGCCACGCCAACGGTCGTTGCCGATCGGCTGGAGGGCGACCTCCTGCCAGTCTTCGTTCCCGCACCGGTAGAGGAGCACAGCCCTGAGCGCGTCGTGTCCGTCGGCGAACACGTCGGCTTCCACGACCACTTCGTCGCCCACCACCCTCTTGATCGGGAAGCGGCCGTCGTCCACCCGGGGCGTCACGTCTTCGATCACGACCCGGCGGGTGGTTGCGAACTTCTCCACGTCGCGGACCCTAGCGCGAGCCGCGCCCACCGAACCAGAACGACGGGACGCGGCCCGGCCGACTATGTTGCTCTCGATGCACATCGGGCCGAGTGTCGTAGGCCGCTACCCGTATTCGACCCCGGCGGGACCGGTGGAGGTGCTGTTCAGCGACCGGGGTGTGTGCGGCGTGGTGCCCGCCGGTTCCGTCGACGGTCCCCCGCTTCGGGTTCCTCCCTGGGACGCGGCGATCGCCGAGGCGTTGAACCAGGGACGGCCCGGCCGACTCCCCTTGGACATCGACGTCACCCCATTCCAGAGGAGGGTGCTCGAGGTGACCGCCACCATCCCTCGAGGCGAGGTCCGAACCTACCGGTGGGTGGCCGAGAAGGTCGGGAATCCGCGGGCGACGCGGGCGGTGGGGAACGCTTTGGCGGCCAACCCGGTGCCGCTGATCGTGCCCTGCCATCGGGTGGTGCGCTCCGACGGACACATGGGGCACTATTCGATGGGCGGGACGGAAGTGAAGGTGGCGCTGCTCCAGCAGGAAGGTGCCGACCCGGCGGTGTCCGCCCGAGTAGAGGCTGAACTGCCACACGGGTGAACCGGGCCGCCTTCCTGCGGGGGATGCGGGACATGCTCCCCCTCTTCCTGCCTGCGGTTCCCTTCGGGCTGGTGGTGGGACTGGCCGTGGCCGAGACCCCGGTCCCCGACTGGGCGGGGTGGTTGAGCGGGATGCTCATGTTCGGTGGCGCCGCTCAGCTCGCCGCGGTTTCGCTCTTGGGGGCGGGAAACCCCGCCCTGAACGCCCTGCTGGCCGCTACCGTCGTCAATGCCCGGCACCTCATGTATTCGGCGGCCATGGTGCCCCATTTCCGCAGCCAGCCCACCTGGTTCCGTCGGTTGGGCCCCTACCTGTTGATCGACCAGATCTTCGCACTGACGTCGCTCCGTCACTCCGACCCGGACGAGTGGAGGTCGTATTACCTGGGTGCCGGTGTTCTCGCCTGGTCGCTGTGGCAGGTCGTGTTGGCGGTCGGAGTCCTGGCGGGCGCCGCGGTGCCCGAGGGACTCGACATCGAGTTCGCGGTGCCTCTCCTCTTCATCGGACTGTTCGGGCCCAGGCTCACCGATCGTCCCACCGTCCTGGCGGCGGCGGCGGGCGCTGCGACCACCCTGCTGCTGGCGGGGTTGCCCAACCGGGCGGGCATGCTGGTCGGAGGAGCGGTCGGAACCCTGGCCGGGACCCTGGCCCACAGGAGCAGAACGTGACCGCCCTGGCGGTGTTCGCGGCGGCCGGGGTCCTCACCTACCTGGCCAGGGCGGTGTTCATTCTGACCGTCGGCACCAGGCCGCTCCCCGACCTGGTGGAGGTCGGGCTCGGCTACGTGGGCCCCGCCGTGTTGGCGGCGCTCACCGCTTCGCTCCTCGCCGGCGACGGGGTCGACACCTTCCTCACCTCACCCGACGAGCTCGCCGCGGTGACCGTGGGCCTCGTACTGGCGCTGCGCCGAAACAACGTCCTGGTGGTGCTGGCGGGGGGTATGGCGACCCTGTGGCTGGTCGGCTGGCTGCTTTGAGAAAGGCCCCGGTCTCAGGAGAACTTCGTCGTCGGGCGCTCCATTGGTTCCTCGTCGACGTAGATGTCGACTTTCTCGTTGTAGAAGGCCACCCTCCCGGCGATCTTCTGGGACTCGGGGAGCGGCGTGTCGTAGCCCCAGACGACGTCGGGATAGGTGCGTCCCCCCACCGTCACCGACCAGTATCGGGCGAAACCCTTGTACGGGCAGGCCGTGCTGGTGTCGGTGGGGGTCAGCAGATCCATACGGACGTCGGTCTTGGGGATGTAGTAGCGGACCGGCAGGCCGGTTTCGAACAGGAACATGGCGTTGGTGGTGTCGGCCACGGTGACCCCGCCTACCTCCACCCTGACCCGTCGGCTCGACGACAGGATGTCGATCCGCTTGTAGGGATCCCGGGGGTGGACGAACACCTCCTCGTCCTCTTCGAACCAGTGGTCCATGGCGTCCCAGACGAAGGCCACCGCGTCGGCCGGGTAGCCCGGAGTGAGCATCCGGTAGGCTCCCGCCTCCACCCGGTGCCCCCCGGCTTCCACCGCGTATTCGATCTTGCCGTCCCGGCGACCGGTTTCGATCAGGGCTCCGGGGGTTACGTCGGGATCCGGAAAGTAATAGGTGGGGTAGTACGGGATTTCCCAGACCAGCAGAGGTCTTCTGCTGTCGGCAACCACCCTCCCCGAAGACATCACTCGTACTCTCTTGGCCGATTCCTCGACCCTGGGGGTCTCCTCCGATGCCATCGCACCTCCCGACTGGACCTCGAAACACTCAACCTGCCGAGGCCGGCCCGGATTCCCCCACCCTTCCCGCGCTCGTGGGCTTGTTGTTCGTGCTCCTGGCGGCGGCCGCGATGGGAGGCTGCGTTCCGGCCGCCGAACCGCCGCCGACCACATCGGCTCCTCCCACCTTCGCCACCCCCAGTTCGGCTCCGGATCCCTCCTCCTGCCTCGACCAGCCGGTCGTCGACGGGCCATCTCTTTCGGTCCAGCTGTCCCGAACGCTGTTTGCATGTGCCCCGACCGTGGTGGACTGCGGATCCCCCCGAGCTGTCCCTGGTCGTCCAGATGGACGGACAGGGTCCGCTGGGGAGCAAATACGCAACTTGGCGGACCATCACCCGCGGTGGAGATCCGAGCTGGTGGTGGGGCTGGAAGAACTTCCTCGACGAGGACAGCCCGGTTGCCTCACCCAACCAGGTCATGGAACTCGACCCGACGCCGGTCTTCGTCTCCCATCAGTGACGGTCCTGTCGGCGACGACGGCTTATCCTCCGTCCCGGTGACGGTTTCGGCCGGTGTCCTGCCCTTCCGACGCTCCAGCGGCAAGATCGAGGTCCTCATCGCCCATCCCGGCGGGCCTTTCTGGGCCCGGCGACATCGGGGAGCGTGGTCCATCGTCAAGGGTGAACTGGATCCGGGAGAGGACCCCGAGGCCGCGGCGCGGCGTGAGTTCGAGGAGGAGACCGGGTGGAGCCTGCCCGACGGTCCGTGGATCCCGCTGGGGCGGGTCGTCCAGAGGTCGGGCAAGGAGGTGCTGGCCTGGGCGGTGGAGGCCGACTTCGATCCGGCCACCCTGCGACCCGGGACCTTCACCCTGGGAGGCCGGGCGTACCCGGAGATCGACCGGGTCGAGTGGTGCGGACCCGACGAGGCGCGGACGCTGTTGAACCCCGCTCAGGCTGCCTTCGTCGATCGCCTACTGGAGCAGATCGAACCCGGCTAGTCGGGCTACCGTCTCCACCCATGGCAACGGCGACCTCCCCGTTCGGCTCCAGCCGACGGGAGAACCACGACGCCTCCGCTTTCTACCGGCGGTTCACCCCGCCCCGCCTGTCCGACGACGACCGGGTGACGCCGCCGGTGGTGGTCGACCGGATCTGGTGTCAGGACGCCAGGACCATGACCGACCAGCAGGTGGCGGACTCGTCGGTGGCTCTGGTGGTCACCTCCCCGCCCTACTTCGCCGGAAAGGAGTACGAGCTGGACACCTCCCGAGGCGATGTGCCGGCCACCTACCTCGACTACCTGGAGATGTTGCGGGACGTGTTGGCGGTCTGTGTCCGGAAGCTGGAGCCTGGTGGAAGGATGGCCATCAACGTCGCCAACCTGGGGCGGAAACCGTACCGGTCGCTCTCCTCCGACGTGATCTCCATCCTGCAGGACGATCTGGGGATGTTGCTCCGCGGCGAGATCATCTGGCAGAAGGCGAAAGGAGCTGCCGGATCCTGTGCGTGGGGGTCGTATCGCAGTCCCCAGAACCCGGTGCTACGGGACCTCACCGAGCGGATCGTGGTCGCTTCCAAAGGTCGATTCGACCGGGCGGTCCCGCGGAGGCGCCGGGCGGCTTTGGGCCTGCCCCATGAAGCGACCATCACCTCCGAAGAGTTCCTCGAGGCGACCGTGGACGTGTGGAACATCCCCGCCGAGTCGGCGACCCGGGTGGGCCATCCCGCACCCTTCCCGGTGGATCTGCCTCGACGCCTCATCGAGCTGTACACCTACCGGGGTGATCTGGTCATGGACCCGTTCATCGGGTCGGGCACCACCGCGGTGGCCGCGGTCAGGACCGGCCGTCACTTCGTCGGTTTCGACACCGATCCCCGCTACGTGGAGCTGGCCCGCAAGAGGGTGGAGGACGAGCGGGCGGCCCACGACGTCGGCTAGCTGACCTCCTCGTAGGGATTCGAGCAGTGGGGTGCGTCCGAGCGGTGGTGGCGCAGCGGTGAAAACGCCCGGGTGCCCGGAGGAGAGAGGATCGCTCGGGGGATCACCGCGGATCGGGTTTCCTCCAGAACACCAACAGTTGGAACCAGCCGAGGATCACCCCCCCGGCCACCAACCCCAAGCCGGGCCAGCCGGTCAAGGTGTCCTGCAAGCCGAGCCAAGCGTCGACCGAGACGGGGCCGCCGCCTGCGGTGGCGACCACCGTCGCCGCCACGACCAGCGTCGCCACGTACTCCCATCCCTCGTCGGGGCGGGCGAAGACGAAGAAGCCTGCGAAGCGGTGGATGGCGCCGAACGCCACCACCATGGGGATCACCAGAGCGGCCGCGGCCAGGCTGGTCAGGAACCCTAGGAGCAGGCCGACTCCGATCGCGATCTCCCCTGCCGATGACAGGATCGCCTGTAGCCGGGCATGCTCGAAGCCCTTCTTGGCGAACCACGCCTCGGTGCCTGGCAGGTCACGACCGTGGTTGATCCCGTGGGCGAGCATCACCGTTCCCAGCCAGACCCGAAGAGCCGTCAATGTGACTTCGAGGGGTTCCACCTCTCCTCCCTTCGCCGTCGGACCGAAGCCTAGGTTCTGTCGGGCATCCGATCGGGGAGCTCGGCAGCCGGGGAGGACCCGACGGTGAAGACACGAACAACCCCGGGAATATGACAAAGGTGCACTCAAGTTATAGGCTACGAGTTGACTGAAGAGCGATATGGAGGAGTGATCTGACATGGCCCGTGCAGTAGGTATCGATCTGGGCACCACGAACAGCGTCATCGCGGTGTTGGAAGGGGGCGAGCCGA
>FLYL01010175.1_pt3 | contig 25607 bp, 28 predicted proteins | sample 1122611 | NCBI WGS metagenome assembly FLYL01 (sample SAMEA4346791, study PRJEB14843) | hot springs metagenome | biome: Terrestrial Biome; feature: Habitat; material: Sediment | place: India | collected 2012-06-12 | depth 1760 m
CCACCATCCCCAACCGGTCGACGGCGTACTCCAGCTCCTCGGCGGCGGCCACCGGGTCTTGGAGAGGCACCGTCGCCATGGGTCGCAGCCGGTCGGGATGGCGGGAAGCCTCTTCGGCGATGGCTTCGTTGTGGGCTCTCGAGTAGGACCTGCCCTCCTCGCTCGGGAGCTGATAGGCGGTCAGGTCGATCCAACCCGACAGGAGCTGGACGTCGATGCCCATCCGGTCCATCTCGGCGATCCGTCTGTCGAAGTCGGTCAGGTCGTCCCGCAGGGGCGCGGTCCGGTGATGCCCGTCGATCTCGACGCACCGTCCTCTACCCGTCGCTACGAGCTGGATGCGGTTGGCCGGACCGCGGTCCTCCAGCCAGCGGAGGAGCGCCGGGGGTATGCAGTGGGCGTGGACGTCGACGATCATGGTTCCCGGAGGCTAATCGGGTCGGATGGGGTCGGCAATCGTTTGCGAACAGTCGGCAGACCTGGAGAATCAAAGCCGGCGAGGGAGAGGCCAGCAAACGATTGCCAAGATATGATGGGATCATGAGCGTGGTGGTCAAGGCTTCCCGACTTCCCCGACTGCGTAGCACTCGGGACGGCCGGGAGAGGATCGACCTGGTGACGTCCGAGCTGTTCGGGTTCGACGACCTGAAAGCCGACTACATCCGCTATCGGCCCGGCGACACCGCTGCACCCCACTACCACGTGGGGGCCCGTCACATATGGTTCATCGCCGAAGGAAGGGGCATCTACCACCTGGACGGGGAGACCTTCGAGGTCGAGGACGGCGATGTCGCCACCGCTCCGGAGGGCGGGGTCCACTGGTTCGAGAACCCTTTCGACGCCCCGTTCGGGTTCTACGAGTTGTGGGTGCCCGCTCCGACCGAGACGGTTTGGGTAACCGACGACCAGTGAAGGTGGGCGCCCGAGGCGTGAGGTCACGCCTCCGATCAGCCCACGATCCAGGGCCCGGGCGGGGCCTGCTGTAGCTCCTCCACGCCGTCGTCGGTCACCAGGACCAGACCGCCTGTCTGCACGCCGGCCCGTTCGTCGTAGGTGATGACGTTCGGTTGGACCACCAGGGTCATACCGGAGGCCAGGCGCAGATCGGGCGGCGGAGTGTGGGACGTGTGTCGCGTACGGAGGACCGGAGGCAGGTAGCCGCCCCCGTATCCGTGGATCAAGTCGTCGTAGATGCTGAAGCCTGCATCTTCGATCAGGTCGGCGGCAGAGATCAGCTCCTCGCAGGAAGCGCCGGGTCGGATCCGATCCAGGACGGCCCGGTAGGCGGCGGAGGCCACCTCGTGTAGCTCCGAGTACAGGGGGGTGGGCGCAGACGACACGAACATGGTCCTCAACACCTGACCCGCGTAGCCCCACCAGGATGCGCTGATCTCGGTGAAGACCACGTCGCCGGCGCGGACCCGTCGGGTGGAGGGCCACTGCGCGGGGACGCAACAGTCGGGATCCTCCATTGAGGTGACCCCGAAATAGTGAATGTGGTTGGTGCCCCCTTCGGCCAGATAGGCTGCCTCCACGATCGCGCCCATCTGACGCTCGTCGATCCCCGGTCGGAGACCGTCTCTGAGGGCCGCGACTGCCCGGTCGGACAGTTCGGCACCTCTCCTCATCCAGGCGATCTCCTCGCCGCTCTTGACCAGTCGGAGGTTCAGGTAGCCACGGTCCAGGGAACGGATTTCGGCGATCTCCCGAATGGCGTCGGCCAGAGCCCAACCCACGGGACCGATGACTCCGACCCGTTTCCATCTCCGCCGCCGGATCCCGTCGACCACGGACCGGATGGTGGAGGGTCCCCCCCAGGAGACCGATACACCGGTCGCCACCCTCCGTGCATTGGGAACGTGGTTGAAGTACTGCACCAGCATCTCACTCTCGCCGTGGGGGTCCCACAGCACCGCGGCTTCCCTCGTGACCGGCCAACCCGTGATCCAGGTGACCGCGCCGCCGGAACGGTCCGCTCCGTAGAGCAGGAGGCCGTCGGCCGACTCCTCCGAGGCGAGCCCCTCCAACAGTCGTCTCCGTCGCTGCATCTCGGCTTCGCTGAACCTGGGAACGGTCATCGATCCTCCAAGCGATAGTCGGCGAACTCGGGAACCAGCCGTGCGATGGCCACCGCACCGAGGACACACGCCAGTCCTCCGGAGACGACCGAGAAGCGAACCGACGTGAGCGAGGCGACCACTCCCGCTTCCAGGTCACCCAATCTCGGTCCCCCCGCCACCACCGCGGTGTGGATCGCGGATAGCCGCCCTCGAAGGGCATCGGGAACCGCCAGCTGGAGGATCGAGTTCCGGAACACGGCGGAGATGACGTCGGCGCCCCCCGCCAGCGCCAGCAGGGCCAAGGCGAGCTCGACCTGGGAGACCAAGCCGAAGGTGGCGATGGCGAGCCCCCATACCACCACCGCCACGATCACCGCCCGCCCCTGCCTGACCACACGACCCACCCACCCCGAAGTCAAAGCGGCGAGGAGGGCCCCCGCGCCGGGTGCCGCGTAGAGCAACCCCACGGTTGCGGCCGACCCTCCGAGCTGCTGGATCCCGATCGCGGGGAAGAGGGCCTGGGGCATACCGAACACCATCGCGTTCAGATCGATCAGGAAGTTGGCCTGCAACAGGCGGCGCGAGCGGAGGAACCTGAATCCCTCGAGGATCGAAGCCAGCCCGAACCTCGTGCCACCGCCCTCGGGTCTCAATCTGGGGACCCGGGACATCAGACCACCACAGACCAGGAAGGCGCCGGCTTCCAGCCAGTACGTGGCTTCTACTCCCAGAGCCGCGATCGACAGGCCCGCCAGGGCGGGCCCGACCGCCTTGGCCACGTTGATCAGCGTCTGGTTGAGAGCCAGGGCGCGGGTGAGCAACGACCTGCCCACCAGGGCGGGGAGGGCCGCCGACCTGGTGGGGTTGTCCACCGCCGACACCGCCGCGTTCAGTCCGCTGAACAGGTAGATGGGCCACAGCCTGGGTTGGCTTAGGGAGGCGTTCCATGCGAGACCGGCGGCGGTGGCGGCCGTGAGGACCTGGCTGACGGCGAGCAGGCGCCTCCGATCGACTGCATCGGCGATGGCCCCGGTCACCGCCGACGCCAGCAACAGGGGGACGAACTGGGCCATGCCGATCATCCCCACCAGCAGGGTCGAGCCGGTGATCTGATAGACCTGGAAGGGGACCGCCACGACGGTCAGCTGACGGGCCAGGAAGGCCAGTCCCAGCCCGGAGAACAGCCAGCGGTAGCCGGGCGACGCCCTCAGAGGGGTGAGATCGATCAACAGGTCCCGCCCTCGCGGGCGCCCCCTGTTCACAGTATGCAGGCGGCCTCGTGGTCGGGGCCTCTCACGGTGAGGGTCACCTCGTCGACCGGTTCGAACCTGAGCCAGACCCGCTCTCCGGCAACCCGACACTCGGTCATCGCCTCCCGCATCGGAGCCGGCAGATCGCCGCCCGTCACCCGGACCGCGACTCTGTTAGCGGCTTCCTCCGAAGAGAAGGCCAGATGGCCCGAAAAGTCGTCGGATCGCTCCACACCGACTAGCTCTTCGAGGACGGTGTCGTGATCGTCCAGCCACGCCACCACGTCGTCCAACTCCCATCCGCAGCGCGCGGTGGCGACCGGACACCGAGTGTGGAATCGGCATCCCTGGGGAGGGCGGGCCGGGTCGGGCACCACCCCCTCGAGGGTGGGGAGGGTGGTGTCCGGTTGATCGAGGTCGGGGGAGGCGGCCAGGAGGGCCTGGGTATATGGATGGGCCGGCTGGTCGAAGACGGTCTGGGCAGGGCCCTTTTCCACCACCCGTCCCAGGTACATGACGACGATGTGGTCGGCCATGTGGCGGACCACCGACAGGTCGTGGGTGATGAACAGGTAGGCCAGTCCCCTGGCCTCCTGCAGGTTGGTGAGGAGATTCAGTATCTGGGCTTGCACCGACACGTCGAGCGCCGAGGTCGGTTCGTCGAGCACCATGAACGCCGGGTCCAGGGCCAGGGCCCGGGCGATGGAGATCCTCTGGCGTTGGCCTCCCGAGAACTGATGCGGGTAGCGGTACAGGTGCTGACGTCCCAGTCCCACCTGTTCGAGTAGCTCGACCACCTTCTCGGTGAGAGCGGAGCCGTACGCCTCTCCATAGACCCGGAGGGGCCGACCGACGATGTCCCGAACCAGATGCCTCGGGTTCAGCGAGGTGAAGGCGTCCTGGAACACCACCTGGCAGTTGCGGCGGAAACGGCGCCACGCTTCACCACGCAGTAGGTCGATGCGATGCGCCGCGGCGAGCTCCTCGAGTTGGGAGCGGCTCTGTTCGTCGAGAGGATCCTGTTTGTGGAGTCGGTCCAGTGTGTCGGCCTCCTCCGAGGTCAGATCGAAGAACACACCTCCCTCGGTCGGAGGCGAGAGCCCGGCCACGCAGCGCCCGAGAGTGGTCTTGCCGCACCCCGACTCGCCCACCAGCCCGACCGTCTCCCCTCTCCTGATCGAGAAGCTGACCCCGTCGACGGCCCTGACGTGTCCCACCACCCTCTGCCAGACGCCCTCCCGGATGGGGAACAGCTTGCGGAGGCCTTGCACCGAGACGACCACCTGGCCGGTGAGGGTGGAGGTGCTCACCTCGTCCTCCCGTGGTCCCCCACGTGCAGTAGGCAAGATGCGGTGTGGCCCGGTGCTACCTCCACGACGGGAGGATCGCCCTCCACGCACGCCGGCATGACGTGCTTGCAACGGCCCGCGAAACGGCATCCCGGTAGGGGATCGATCAGTTCGGGCACCGTACCCTCTATGGCTTGGAGTCGTCCTCGAGGGTGGAGCCGGGAGGGAATCGCTCCCAGTAGCCCCCTGGTGTACGGATGGGCGGGCTCCCTGAAGATGCGATCGGTCGGGCCCAACTCGACGATCCGGCCTGCGTACATCACCGCTACCCGATCGCAGATCCGACGCACCAGGCTCAGATCGTGGCTGATGTAGAGCACCGCTGATTTGTGCCGGGCCTGGAGGCGCTCGATGAGGTCGAGGATCCTGGCTTGGACAGTCACGTCGAGAGCGGTGGTCGGTTCGTCAGCGATCAGCAGGTCGGGATCGCATGCCAAGGCCTGTGCGATCATCACCCTTTGACGCATACCCCCGGACAGCTCGTGGGGATACCGCTGCATCACCTTCAGGGGGTTGGGGATCTGGGTCTCGGCCAGGGCTCGAGCGACCAGATCGTCGATCACGCGGTCGATCCGACGTCGCGTCCTGCTCCAAGGGGGCAGTCGCAAGAGGAGACGTTCCACGGATCCGGTGCGGTCGGAGGCGTATCGACGGGCCATCCGCCCGTCCACGCCCGCCAGCTCGAGGATCTCGTCCGTTCTGTGCTGGAGGTAGACCTCGGCGAGCTGTTGACGGACCGTCAACGCAGGGTTGAGGGCCTTGCTCGGGTCTTGGAAGATCATGGCGATGCGGTTGCCGCGGATGTCCCTCAGCTTGTGCTCCCCGACCGCCAGCAGGTCTACGGTCTCGACGCCCGACCCTGCACATTCGGCGCAACCGGATCCTCCGCACCGGGTGCATTCGATGGGAACCCGGCCTCGTCCTCCGCAGTCGATGCAGCCAGCGGCTTCGCAGCGTTCACAGGGGCGGTGAGGTCGGAACAGGATGCGGCCACCGGCGTACCTGCCCGGTGGGGTAGGAACGAGACGCAGGAAGGAGCGGGCGGTGACCGACTTGCCGCATCCGGTCTCGCCGACCAGACCCAGGGTCTCGCCTTCGCCGATATCGAAGCTGACTCCGTCGACCGCGTGAAGGAGTCCCTGCTTGGTCTCGAAGTAGACCCGGAGGTCGGCCACCGATGCCACCACCCCGGCGGTAGTCACCGTCGGAGACGTCACCGCTTGGCCTCCGTACGCGGGTCCAACACGTCGCGGAGACCGTCGCCTACCAGATTGAAGGCGAGAGCCCAGAGGAACACCATCAACCCGGGGAAGGTGGAAGCCCACCACCGTCCCGACGAGATGCCGGCCTGACCCTCGGAGACCAGCACTCCCCACTCGGCCAGCCCGGCCTCGGCGAGGCCGATGAAGCTGAGGGTGGCGCCGACGAGCACGATGTGTCCCATGTCGAGTGTGGCCTGGACCATCACTGGGGTGATCGAGTTGGGCAGGACGTCCTTGAAGAAGATCCGCATCTCCGAATCGCCCACCACTCGGGCCGCGTCCACGTATTCGTTCTGGCGGACATGCAGCACCTGGGCCCGCATGATGCGGGCGTACTTGACCCAGAAGACCACCGCCAGGGCGAGAATGATGTTTCCGAACGACGGTCCGAGCACGGCGGCGATCGCCAGGGCGAAGATCAGCTCGGGGATCGAGAGGAAGACGTCGACCACCCGCATGAGGATCTCGTCGAACCGACCGCCCCGGTAACCGGCGAGGCTGCCGATGGCCACCCCTACCGTCACCGTGATGCCGACCACTATCAGTGAGAGCCGGAGAGAAGTCCGTGCGCCCCAAACGACCCCGTACAGGACGTCGCCTCCGGTGGCGGTCGTACCCAGCGGATGACCGGGGCTGCCGGGGGGAGCGTTCAGAGCGCCCCAGTCCCTCGGCATCTGGTACGGATCTGGGGTGTTGGGCGTGGTGAGGACCGGAGCGAGGAGTGCCATCGCCAACATCAGGACGATGATCGTCAGACCGGCGAAGGTCGTGGGGTTGGCGAGCACGTTGGCCACCAGCTCGGCGAGCCGCCGGGTGCGGGACTGCCAAGCCGATCCGGCTGCGGGAACCTCGGCGGTTCTCGGCACTCCGACCATCAGGACCCCAACACCACTCGACGGTCCAGGTATGCGTACACCACGTCGACGATCAGGTTGACCGCCAGGAACAGCACGGACGTAAACATGACGTAGGCCATGATGGTGGCTTGGTCGCCTCGCAGTACGGCGTCGGCCATCCATCTGCCCAATCCCGGCCAGCGGAAGATGATCTCCGCCACGACCGTCCCCTGGAGGAGAAAACCGAAGGTGAGGCCGATCACTGTGACGGTCGGGATCAGGGCGTTACGACGGGCGTGTCGTCGGAGGACGAGGCGTTCGGGAAGTCCCTTCGCCCTGGCGGCATCGACGTATTCCTCCTGGAGTTCCTCCACCAACGACGACCTCATCATCCGGGCGATGATCGCCGTGGCCCCGTACCCCAGGGTGAGGGCAGGGAGGGTCAGGTGCCACAGTGCGTCCCAGAGCGCCCCGAGGTCCCCGGCGATGATCGAGTCGAGGACGTAGAAGCCGGTGGGGTGGGGGATCCTGGCGAAGATGTCGGGGTCGCTCCGTCCCACGGGGAACCAGCCCAGGTAGACCCAGAACACGATCAGAAGGAGGATCGCGAACCAGAAGAGGGGCATCGATGCGCCTGCGATCGAGAACACTCTGGTCAGGTGATCGGGGAGGCGGTTCCGCCTGGCTCCCGCGAAGGTGCCCAGGCTCACCCCCAAGGCGACGGCCACGACCCCTGAGGCCAGGGCCAGCTCCATGGTGGCGGCCAGCTTGGTCGGGAACACCTCCACCACGGGAGCGGCTGCGACCCCCGACCAACCCAGGTCACCACGAAGGACACCCTGTGCCCAGTAGAAGTACTGGACAGGCAGCGGATCGTCGAGATGGAACCTCGCTCTGAGCTCGGCTACCTCGTCGGCGGTCATCTCGTGGGACAGGTAGATCCCGATCGGCGAACCGCCGACCCTGGTGAGCACGAAGACGACGATCGACACCCCGATCACCAGGATCGGCAGCACCATCAACCGACGGATCACGTATTCGCGTATCTGCATGGGCGGTGGACTGGGGGGAGGCCCGAGCGGACCTCCCCCCGGACGGTCACTTGTCCATCAAAGCGAACTTCAGGCTCGGTCGTGGCCACAGCGGGTTCATCACGAATCCCTGGACCCAGTCCCGATAGGCCATGGCCACACCCTCTTGGGCTGCTATCACCCACATCGGGTCGTCGTAGAGGATGTGCTGGAGTTCCGAGTACAGCTCGGCTCGCCGGTCCGGGTCGAGTTCCACCGCGGCTTCGTCGATGAGGGAGGCGATGAGGTCGGGATCGCGGTATCCATTCCGGAAACCGTGGACCTGACCCCAGGGCCCGTCAGGGTGGATGTAGTCCCGCATGTAGGGATGAGGATCTCCGAAGGGATCGGCGTTCTTCACCCACATTGCGTACGGGATCGGGTCCATGGCGTGCGCCTCGTCGAACTGGGCTTCGGCGACGGCCAGCACCCGCACCTGGAAGTTGGGGTTGAGACCTTCCAGGGAGTCCTTGAGCACCAAGGCGGCCACCTCGAACAGGTTGGCCTCCTCGGTGATCACCGACACGGTGAATCCGCGGTCCCACCATCCGGTCTCTCGGAACAGCTCCTCGGCCTTCTCGAGATCCTGATGGTCGTATACCGGCGCCTCGGGGTCGTACCCGAAGATCCCGATGGGGACGTAGTGGGGGTTGAAGTCGCCGAAGCCACCCAGAGCGCCCTCGAGGAAGGCCTGATAGTCGAAGGCGTAGTTGAACGCCTGCCTCACCCGGGGGTCCCAGAAGAAGTCGGTCGGAATGGTGTCCTCCGGGGGTAGCTCGCCTTCAGGGATGTTCAGGTTGAACCCGATGTGGATCGGCTCGAGGAGAAGCCCTTCGGAGTAGATGTTGACTCCCTCGGCCCCCTCCAGGTCGGGAACCAGCGAGGGGTCGGTTTCGATCGTGTCGTAGTCCCCGGCCCGGAGCCCCAGGATTCGAACGTCGGGATCGGGCACTATGTCGATCCGCAGGTCGAGATTGGCCGGAGTACCCCAGTAATCCTCGAACCGCTCCAGCCGGATGTTCTCGTTGCGGTTCCACTCGACGAAACGGTATGGGCCGGTCCCCACCATGTTCGTCGACATGAACTCGGAGGGTTGACCGGGGGTGACTCCACCGTTCGCTTCCACTGCTTCCTGACTGACGATCGAGGCGACCATCGCGGTGACCGTCGAGTTGAGGAAGGAGGCGCTGGGTTGGTTCAGGGTCACCCGGAACGTGTAGTCGTCCACCACCTCGGTCTCGGCCACGACTTCGGCCAGGGCTCCGGCATTGCTCTCGGGGAGGTCCATCTCGATGACCCGATCCCAGGAGAACTTGACGTCGTGGGCGGTCAGGGGACTGCCGTCGTGGAACACGATCCCCTGCCGGATCGGGAAGGTGTAGGTGAGTCCGTCGGCCGAGATGAGCCCGTTCTCCACGCTTGGGACCTCGGTAGCGATTGCGGGAACCAGCTCGGGCCCAGTGGGCGACACCTCCAACAGCCTCTCGTAGACCTGGAGGATGACCGTCTCGCCTCCTTCACCCGGCTCTACCTGTGCCGGATCGAGCGTGGTGGGTTCGTCGTCGGCCGCGTGGACGAAGACGTTCGGGTTTCGCACTCCGTCCGCCGGAGCGGTCGTGTCGGTTCCGGACTCGGTTGCGCACGCGGCCAGGACCAGGGCGAGGGCGGTGAGAGCGGCCCAGCCACTCTTCGTGTGGGATCTGATCATCGTGTGGGATCTGATCATCGTTCCTCCTCCCTTGTCGATCCCGGAGCACCCGAGGTGTCGACAAACGATTGCCCCGAGGCTCCACAAACGATTGGCGAGAACGACACTGCCACGACCCGCCTCGCCTGTCAAGCGGTTACCGTGGGCTTACAATCGATTGGGAACCACCCGTGTCGACAGGGAGGAGGTCGCCTTGGAATGGGACGTCGTAGTGTGCGGGGCGGGCCACAACGGGTTGACGACCGCCGCCTACCTGGCCAAGGCCGGTTTCGGTGTGCTGGTTCTCGACGCCCGGAACGTGCCCGGCGGGGACACTGCCAGCGAAGAGCTCACCCTCCCCGGGTTCCTGCACGATTCGTGCTCCACCGCTCACAACGTGATCCAGGCCAACCCGCTGATCCGTGACGACGAACTCGGCCTGCGACGCGACTACGGACTCGAGTACATCGAACCCGATCCCGTGGTCAGGATGCCTTTCCCCGACGGCGAGGTGTTGACCATGTGGCGGGACGTCGACGCCACCTGTGACGAGATCGCTCGCTTCTCGCCCGCCGACGCCCGGGAGTATCGCCGCATGATGGACGAGTACGACCGGATCAAGGGCGTGTTCTCCTCCTTCGACCACACCCCGATCGGCTGGGGACCGTCCCTGGACGAGCTTCTCGCCGGGCATCCCGACGGTGCCCGATGGATGAAGATCCGCCGGATGAGCGCGGCCGATGTGATCCGGGGTCGGGTCTTCCATCCTCATGTGGTCACCTTCCTGTTGTGGATGTCGTTCATGACCATGCAGCCGCCCCAGCGGTTGGGAACCGGCCGGCTCGCCTACTCGCTCGCCTATGGACGGCAGACCAGGTCCTGGATCATTCCGCGGGGTGGTTCCGCAGCCCTGCCCCGGGCCCTGGTGCGACTGATCGAGGACCACGGTGGCGAGGTTCGGACAGGGGTCCGGGTAGGGAAGCTGGTGCTCGAGGGTGGCCGCTGCGTGGGTGTGGAGGCCGAATCCGGTGAGGTCTACCGAGCGAGGAGGGCGGTGGTCTCGTTGATCCACCTCAAGCATCTGATCGACATGGCGCCCTCGGAGATGTGGGACGAGGCGTTCCGGTTCGGGGTGGACACGTGGCGCCCGGGCGTGTCGATGTTCGTGGCCCACTACGCCACCACCCAACCACCGATCCTCGGGAGCGGTCCCCCGTCGGTGGCGATCGGCGTGGGAGTCGACCCCGATCGGATGTTGAGGGTGGGCGAGGCCTTCGATCGGGGTCGGGTCGACCTCGACGACCCACCCCTCCTCGTCCTCACCCCGACGGTCGCCGACCCGTCCCGCGCTCCGGAGGGGCGCCACACGCTGAAGGTGGTGGGGTTCCAACCCTACGAGATCGATGATCCGGGCCGCTGGGACTCCATCCGGGACGAGGTGGCCGAAGCCAACCTGGCCCACCTGCGTCGCTACGCCCCCAACCTGACCGATGACGTCATCCTCGCGTCGGCGGTGAAGAGCCCCGTCGACCTCGAACGTATGAACCCGCACAACTGGCATGGGTCCTGCCACGGCGGGGACCAGGGCATCTTCCAGGCGGCGGAGCTCCGACCGGCCCCAGGTTGGTCCGATCATCGTCTTCCCATTCCGGGGCTCTACCAGACGGGGTCCACCACCCATCCGGGAGGGTCGGTCTCGGGGGGTCCGGGTCGGAACGCGGCCAGGGTGGTGCTCGCCGATCTGGGTACGAGCTTGGAGGCGGTGATCTCCTCCTAGGGATCCTCGCCTGCAACGATCGGCATACCCACCATCGATCCCCATTCGGTCCAGGACCCGTCGTAGACCCTGACGTTGGAACGGCCGAGCAGCCGGGTCAGCACGAACCAGCCGAGTGACGCCCGGTGACTCAGTCGGCAGTAGGTGACCACTTCCCGGTCGTCGAGGTCGAGACCGTCGAATTCGGCGGCCAGCTGGTCGGTCGGTTTGAAGCGTCCGTCTTCGGTGAGTAGCCGGTCGTAGGGGAGGTGGCGGGCCCCCGGGATGTGGCCCGCTCGTTCCGCGCCGTGGTCGAACTCGAGGGTGGCGGGAGACACCCTGAGTCCCAGATATTCCTCCCTCGACCGGAGGTCCAGGAGCATCCTGGTGGGTGATCCCAGTCCGGCGAGAACCTCGTCACGGCCGATTCGACACTCGACGCTGGACACTCCGGGACGGGGAGGGTCGGCCGGTGTGACTTCCGGAACCCGATCGGTGGTGGGTCGCCCCTCCCGGATCCACAGGTCTCGGCCTCCGTCGAGGACCAGCGCCAGATGTTCGAACCCGGTCATGGTCATCACCCAGTAGGCATAGGTGGAGAACTGGATCGGGTCTCCAACCAGCACCAGGGTGGTGTCGTCACCCACTCCCAGCCTCCCGAGTCGAGCAGCCATCTCCTCAGAGGTGGGGAAGTCGCGGACCAGCTCCTTCCAGCACAGGTCCTTCCAGTACACGAACCGGGCTCCGGGTATGTGGGCCACCGAATACTCGGCGCTCGACGCCTTCTGAGAAGAGACTTCGGCTATGACCAGTCGGGGATCGTCGAGATGCGCTTCCAGCCAGTCACCGTCGACCAGCGGCCTCCTCATCCTCGGTATACCTCGAGATCGATGACGGGACGCGACGTCAGGGTGTTGTGGATCTTGCATCTGGCTGCCACCCTCCCGAGGGTCTCCACGGTCCGGTCGTCGAGTTCCCCGTCGATCGTCATCCGTACATCGATGGTCCCGATCCGCTTCGGTGCGTCCAGTGGGGTGTCTTCGAGATCCACCGTGACCGTGCCCACCTCGATTCCCTGGTTGTCACAGAAGGTGAGCAGGGTGCCGGCCATACATGCACCTAGGGCACCGAGGAGCAACTCGGTGGGGCGAAAACCGTCTCCGGGTCCACCCTGGTCGGGTGTTCGATCGACGATCAGCTCCACACCCCGGGCCGTGACCCGAAGGCGACGCCCCTCGACCCGTTCCACCTGAACTCGCATCCCGGTCCTCCTATCGATACTTCAGACCGGTCCCGGTGTTGAACACCACCACCCGGTCGCCGGGATTGATCCATCCCGAATCACGGAGACGCTCGAAGGCCGCCCAGGCGGCTCCACCCTCGGGACACACGTCGATACCCGACGACGCCGACAGCCGATGGGCGGCTTCCCACAAGGCGTCCTCCGGGACCGCCACCGCGGTTCCCCCGGTCTCTCGGATCGCTCGAAGACACAGGAAACCGCCGATCGGTCCGGGTACCCGCAGACCGTAGGCCGCGGTGTGGGGATCCTTCCAGGTAACGGTCGTCTCGGATCCACTCTCGAAGGCGGCTACCACCGGGGCGCAACCCTCGGCCTGGACACTGACCAGGCGGGGCCGTCGTCCCTCGATCCACCCCATGGTCTCCATCTCGTTCCATGCTTTCCACATGCCCACCAGGCCGGTGCCTCCACCGGTGGGGTAGATCACCACGTCGGGTAGGTTTCCTGCGAACTGCTCGAAGAGCTCGTACCCCATGGTCTTCTTGCCTTCCACCCTGAAGGGCTCCTTCAGGGTGGAGACGTCGAAATCGTCTTCGTCCCTGTGCTCGGCCAGCCACCTTCCGGCATCCGAGATGGTTCCCTCGACCAGCACCACGTCGGCTCCGTAGTTCCGGCACTCCTCCACGAAGGGACGGGGTGTGTCTTCGGGCATGGCAACTCTCACCGGGATACCGGCCCGTGCCCCGTAGGCGGCAAGTGCCCCTGCGGCGTTCCCCGCCGACGGAGCCACCAGACGTCGAGCACCCAACAATCGGGCCGCCGAGACCGCCATCGTCATCCCCCGAGCCTTGAAAGATCCGGTCGGGTTGCGGGACTCGTCCTTGACCCACACCCGGTCGTCGACCTGGAGCAACGGGGTCCATCCCTCGGCCAGGCTCACTGCCTCCGACCGTGGAACGGGCAGTACCGGGGCGTATCGCCACAGGGAGGGCTCGTCGGACACCACGGTCGAGATCGGCGTCCGGGGCAGTTCGATCTCGACCTCGAGAGGGAGCCCACAGGCGGTACATACGGTGTTGAGTACGGTCGGATCGTGAGCGGCTCCGCAGGCGAAGCAGGCTATGCGCCTCACGTTGGGAGATAGGTACCCCACCTTTCAAACCTGCCTCAGTCGGCCGAGGCCAAGGGGGAGAGCCCGACGTCGGTGTCGCCCAGCACCTCCCTGTGTCCGATTCCCAAGGTCTTGATCCACCGCTGTTGACCGCTCGTCAGCGCCACGAAGAACCCGAGTTCCACCAGCTCGGGTGTCGTGAACCAGCGATGGAGCTCCTCCCACAGGGCATCGTCGGCCAGCGACGCGTCCCAAAGGATGGCCGAGGTGTAACGAAGGGCCGCCTTCTCCCGTGGGGAGAACCGATCCGACTCCTCGAAACGCAGGAGCTCGTCGTATGCCTCTTCGGTGAGGCCCATCCGTCCAGCCTGGACGGAACGCTGAACCCCTCAGTAGTCGCACTCGATCGACTTCGAGACGTACACCCGGCACAGCTCCTTGATCGAGTGGTCGAGGACGCCGCCTATGAAGCTGGCCTCCCACATGTCGGTGAACGAGTGGAGCACGGCCGGAACATGGGCCCGGATCGCTTGGCTCTCCGGACGGGGCGTCCCCCGGCGCCTCGCCCGTTCGAGGATCTCCCGGTCCTTCGGTGACAGGTCCTCGAGCTGCGGATAGGGGATGTTGGGCATGGCCACGGGCGATTCTAGACACCGGGCACCCGAGATCGACAATCGTTCTCCGATCAGATGGCGAAGCTGGCAATCCGTAGCCTGGCCACATGGTCACAATCGTTTGTGGCAACAATTGCTCCAGGTAGGCATCGACCGGTTAGAGTCGCCTCGTGCGGAAGGTAGCCGTGGTCGGGCTGCGGCACCAGGACCTCGACATCGAACGGGAGGTCCTGGCAGGCATGGACGTCGATCTCGTCCGGCTCGACGCCGGGCGATGGCAGGAGGCCGCCGACGCCGATGTGTTGATCGTCGGTTCGAGCCCGCGGTTAGACAGAGAAGCCCTCGGTCGCCTGCGAGGTAGGGCCATCGTTCGGGCAGGCATCGGGCTGGACTCGATCGATCTGGCAGCCGCACGGGAGTTGGGTTACACCATCGCCTACGTGCCCGATTACGGGACGGAAGCCGTGGCGTTCCATACCCTCGCGCTGGCGTGTGCCGCCCTCCGGAGGCTGGTGGCGGCCCACAGGATGGTGCTCGGGGGAGGTTGGGGTTTCGATGCCCTCCGGCCACTGCATCTGCCGTCGTCTTCCACCGCCGGGGTGGTGGGTCTGGGACGGATCGGCAGACGGGTGGCGGAGCTGTTCCTGGCGGTGGGTTTCGGACGGGTCCTGGGTCACGACCCGTGGGCGGAGCCGCCCCCCGGGGTCGAGTCGACGGAGCTCGGGGAACTCCTGGCCAGGGCCGACGTTGTCACACTCCACGTCCCACACACCGGCGAGGTGCTACTGGGAGCGGCCGAGCTCGGGACGATGAAGGAAGGGTCGGTGCTGGTCAACACCGCCCGTGGAGGCCTGGTCGACCCCGATGCGCTGGCCGAGGGTCTGAGGCGAAATCGACCGGGAATCGCCGCCCTGGACACGTTCGACCGGGAACCGCCGGACCTCGGTGCCTTCGCCGGTTTGGAGGATCGGCTGGTGCTCACCCCGCACATGGCCTGGTACACCGAGGAGACGCAAGCCCTTCTCCGAAGGCGGGCAGCCGAGGAGGCGCGGAGGCTCCTCAGCGGGGAGGCGCCGCTCAACCCCGTGGAACTCGAGGAGGTCTGAGCAGTGAAGTCCATCTACCACTCGTCCAGTCCCGAGGTGGCAGAGGCACTGGCCGCCACCCGAACGGTGGTGATTCCGCTGGGAAGCGTGGAGCAGCACGGCCCCCATCTTCCCTGCGGCACCGACACGATGGCCGCCGAGCTGGTCGCCGCCGAAGTGGCCGAACGTCTGGACGCACTCCTGGTGCCGTTCGGCCCCTACGGGGTCACTCCCATCCACGCCGGCCACCCGGGGACGATCTCTCTCGACCGGGCCACCTTCGAAGCCCTGTTGCGCGACATCTGTGGGCAGCTCGTCGCCGGCGGAGCCCGATGGTTCCTCCTGGTGAACTGGCACGAGGGGAACATCGCATCGATGGATGCCGTGGCCATGGAGCTGCAGAAGCGGCACCCGGGCGTCTACGTGGTGTCGGCTCAAGCCTGCTACGTCGCCCAGGAGATCTACGCCGACGAAGGGGGCGAGCTGACCCACGGAGGCGGGATCGAAGCGATGGCGGTGATGGCCTACGACCCATCGCTGGTGAAGTTGGAGGAGGCCCCAACCGCGGCTCGATCGGAACGGGCGTCCGCTCTCGACCGGATGAGACGAGGCCGGAAGGTGTACGGCTACATCACGGACGTCACCGAGATCGACCGGGAAGGCTGGTATGGGGATCCGGCCTGGGCGACCCGGGAGCGGGCGGAGACCTTCTCCGCCCGGGTGGCGGACGAGATCGTTCGGGAGTTCGAGCAAATCAGGAAGCTGAGGCTGGCGTGACGGTCGTTCCTGGTGAGCACCTGAGTTTCGAGGACCTGCCGGGGCGTCGATCCGCCGGTCCGTTCGATGAAGGCGACGGCACCGTCAGGGTGGTGGAGCTGGTCCACGGTGCCCCCCGGACCGCCCACCGCCATCCCCACAGCGACGAGTACGTATACGTGGTGTCGGGGGAGGGGAGGCTGTGGGTGGACGGCGAGTGGGTTCGGTTGGCCGCCGGCGACCTGGCGAGGATTCCCCGTGGGACCCTCCACGCCACCGTGGCCGAGAGCCCCACGGTGCGCCTGGTGTGCTTCTTCGCCCATCCAGATCTGGCATCCAACCTCGAAGAGACCGACATCCCTATAGGAGAGGAGAGCACATGAACGACAAGGTGAGGCTGGCACCCGTGGGTCTCGGCCGCTGGGCGAGGGTACTCGCCCGGGCTGCGCTCCGGGGCGACGTGATAGAGCTCCATTCCTGTTACTCCCGGTCGGAGGAGAAGAGGAGGGCCTTCCAAGAGGAGTTCGGGATTCCCCGCTCGGCCGCCACCTACGAGGAGCTGCTGGCGGACCCAGACCTCGAGGGAGTGATCGTCACGACCCCCAACGACACCCACCGCGAAGTCATCGTCCAGGCGCTGGAGGCGGGCAAGGCCGTCTACACCGACAAGCCGATCGCCCACACCCTGGAAGACGCCGCCGCGATCAAGGAAGCGGTGGAGAACACCGGGCTGGCGTTCGCGGTGGGTCACAGCGCCCGACGGCTCGGAGGTCACCGGGTGATGAAGGAGTGGATCGAATCTGGGAGGATCGGCCGGATATCCCTGGCGGAAGCCAATTTCAGCAACGAGCGGGGCCTCGAGCTGAATCCCGACACCTGGCGGTGGTACGCCGACAAGTCCCCGGGTGGCACCCTGATCCAGCTGGGAGTACACCACGCCGACACCCTCCAGTACCTCCTCGGTCCCGTGGTCGCCGTGTCGGCCCACGCACGGCGTCTGTACACCGCGGCCGAGGTGCCCGATGCGGTGATGTGCATCCTGGAGTTCGAATCGGGCGCCCTGGGATACTTGGGCTGCGGCTGGGCCTCACCGGGGGTGTATCAGATGCGCCTCCAGGGAACCGAGGCGAACCTCATGTACGACCTCGACTTCACCCACTGGGACGAATCCCATCAGGCCGACCGATGGTCCACCCTGTTGTCACAGGCGTACGGTGAATCGGTGCGACCTCCGGTGGAGATCCCGCCCACCGACATGTTCCGAGAGCAGCTCGAAGAGTTCGCCTTGGCCATACGTGGACGAGCGACGGTCGAGGTGGGCGCCGACGAGGCCATCCGGGCCCTGGCGGTGGTTCATGCCGCCCTTCGATCGTCGGACCGGCGAGGGGCGGCCGTGGAGGTCGGGGAGCTGATGCAAGAGGTGGGCGCCAAGATTTGAGGTTCACCTTCAAGCTCTGGCCTCAGGAGACGACTTGGGAGGACCTCCGGCGCGGGTGGGAGGCCGCCGACGTGGAGGGTTTCTGGTCGGGTGGTTGGATCAACGACCATCTGCTCCCACCCCGCGCATCGGAGGACCTGCCGATCCTCGAAGCATGGACCGTTCTCGCCGGTCTGGCCGCCCGCACTCGTCGACTCACTCTGGGAACCATGGTTGCCTGCAACACCTATCGGCATCCTTCGTTGCTGGCCAAGATGGCGACCACCGTCGATCACGTGTCCGGCGGACGCCTTCGCCTCGGCCTCGGTGCAGGCTGGCACGAGAGGGAACACGAGGCGTTCGGGATACGGCTGCCTCCCCTGGGTGAACGGTTCGATCGTCTGGAGGAGACCCTCGAGATCCTTCGTGGATTGTTCACCCAGGATGTCTTCGACTACAGCGGTCGGTTCTACCGGCTCCGACAGGCACGCCTCGTGCCCAAGCCCATCCAGACACCCGGGCCTCCTCTGGCGGTGGGAGGGGCAGGACCGCGTCGCACCATCCCGTTGGCTGCCCGCTGGGCGGACCTGTGGAACTTTCCCGATTTCGGGTTCGATCCCGACACCTTTCGGGAGAGGCGTTCTCTCCTGGTGGATTCGAGCCGACTCCACGGGCGCCGAGTCGAGGTGTCGGTCCAGTTCCGATATTCGGGCGATCTGGGGGAGGTGCGGGAACGGATAGCTGCGTACGGGGAGATCGGCGCCGACGAGATCCTGGTCAGCTTCGTCCCGCCCGTCGACCCTCTCGAACCCGTCCGGTTGGCCGAGCGGCTGTGAGTCAATCGCCCAGTTTCTCCGCCAGCCAACGGAAGCTGGCGGGACCCCACTCGCCCACGTGTTTGAAGGCGCAGTGGCCGTCGTCCGGATAGACCCGAGCCTCCTTACCCGTGACCGGCCCGTGCTCGAACATGAAGTAGATGTTCCCGATAGGCGCGAGATGGTCGTGTTTGCCGTTGATCATCAACACCGGCATGGTGATCGAGTCGACGATCCCCAGCTCCGACAACGCCCACTTCTGAAAACGCTCCTCTTCCTTCTCCCGGGAGGCCGAGGGGAACGATGGGGGACCGTCCGGGGGCCCGAAACGCCACTGCGCCCGGCGGTTGGCGTTCGCGACGTATTCTTCCAACTCGTCGTCGGTCATCCGATATCCGAATGGATGTCCCGCGATGGCCACCACGGCTTTCACCTCGTCGGGGTAGGTTCCGGCGAGCTGCATCACCGAATAGCCCCCGCGGCTGATCCCGAAGGCACCCACCCGGTTGGAGTCGACCTCGGGGCGGGCGGCCAGGTAGTCGAAAGCGGCCTTCCAGGCGGTAACCGAGTCCGGTTCCCACGGGAACGGGTTCTCCCCGGTTCCCGGACCGTCCACCACCAGCGAAGCGAGACCATTCTCCAGGGCGTATTCGGCCGCCCACCCCCGGTCTTCCTTGAAGACGTCCGCGCCGCACATGATGAGGACCGCGGGGACCGGTCGATCCGCCCGAGGTGATCGGAAGTGCCCTTTGATGGTCGCCCCCTGGTGTTGGATGTCCACCACCTCCAGGGGAGGATCCAGGTGGGCGCACGCCTTGAGGTACGCCCGGCGGCAGTCCTCGCTGATCGACCTCTTGGCGTCGCTGATCTCCCCCGGAAAACGACCGATCGCGTAGTAGGTCTTCGCCTGGAGATACTCTCTCCTCGCCCCCTCCAGATCGCCCGCCGCCGCCAGCCGATCTCCTTCTTCTTCGTGACGGCGCCCGTACTCCCTCCAGACGGGGATCCAGACGTCCTCGGTGGTACCCGTGAGGCGCGACACCGCCTCCTTCAACTCGTCGAGATCGTCGATCATGGCGAGCCACCTCCGGTAAAACCCGCCATGGGCGACGACGAAGGGGTCCTCCGACGGTGCGAAACCGAGCTCCTTGCTCACCCTGCCTCCTTGGACTCGAAGGGTAGGCAAACGATTGTAGGTGTTAGGATCCGGCCCTCGCATGTCCCTGTGGAGTGAGCTGTCGATCGATCCCGAGGAGTTGGATCGCCGATATCGGGACTGGGTGGCGCGGGTGGAGGAGACCCACCACGGGGCGAACCATCGGGTGAACCCGAGCGCGGCCTTCACGCCTCTCTCCAGGCCGCTCGAGGAATGCACAGTGGCTCTGGTCTCCACCGCGGGTGTGCATTTGGAAGACCAGCCTCCCTTCGACACGGAGAGCATCGGAGGTGATCCCTCCTATCGTACGATCCCCGGCGATGCCGATCCGCGCAGGCTCCGCTTCTCCCACACCCACTACGACACCTCCTCGGCGCAGCTCGATCCCAACGTGGTGTTCCCCATCGACAGGCTGACCGAGCTGGCTACGGCGGGCCGGATAGGGCAGGTCGCCCCCTTCCACATCGGGATGATGGGGTTCAACCCCGACCCGACCCAGGTGGCGGAACGAACCGCCCCGGAGGTAGCCGGGCTCCTCTCCGATGCCGGAACCGACGTTGCGATCCTGGTCCCCGGCTGACCCATGTGTCACCGGTCGGTCGGACTGGTCCAAGGAGCGATCGAGGCAGCCGGTATCTCGACGGTCAGTCTCACTCTTCGTCCCGAGATCACCTTTCACATGAGGATCTCGAGGGCTGCCTACGTGCGTTTTCCACTGGGAAATCCGCTGGGTGAGCCCAACCGAGCCGACCAGCACCATTTGGTGCTCGGTCAGCTACTCGAGCTGTTGGAGCGGGCGCACGGCCCGGAAACGGTGGTGGAACTGCCCTTTCGGTGGAGGAGGTGGGACCGGTGGCTGCGATGATCTACCAACAGGTTCGTGAGAGAACCCGGGAGCTGGAGAACGCCCTCTACGCGGCTCTCGACGCGGCCGATAGATACCGGGAAACGGTCTCCGAGCTCCTGGCGACGGAGCCCAACGAGATGGTCTCCAAGAGGCTGCGCCAGTTCCTGGGCAAGAGCGAGGCGATCATCCGAACATTGGAAGACGACGCGCTGACCGAGATGCTGTTCCTCATCGACCGCCTATTCGCCCTGGAGGCAGCCGAAGAGGGACGCTTCATCTGACCTCGACCGATTCGCGACGGATCGCCTCGGCCAGCTCCCCCTGGGTCGCTCCCAGGGTCTTGATCCAGCGTTGCCCCCCGAAGGTAAAGCCGACCCAATATCCGAGCTCCACTATCTCCGGCTCGGAGAAATGCTCCCTCAGCTCATTCCACAGGGCCTCGTCGGTCGCCGCCGACTGGGGATCCCACATGATGGCGTCGGCGTACCGGAGCGCCACCTTCTGGCGGGCGTCGAACCGGTCGGACTTCTCGTAGTCGAAGAGCTCGTCCTTGTCCCGGTCATCGAACGAGGCCGCGGTGCCCTGTCGAGCGCAGTAACCACAGTCGGCCGACAGCGCGATGTAGGCGCGCAACAGCTCCTTCAACTCGTAGTCGAGGACACCCGAGTGGTAGATCCACTCCCGGGTCTTGGTGAAAGAGCGCATGACGCCCGGCACGTGGGCCCTGATCGCCTGGATCTCGGGACCGGGCTTTCCGGCCGCGATCGCCTCCTCCAGCCAGCGGCGGCACTCCGGATCCTGGATACGTGCTGGGGTGACGTAACTGACGTTGGCCATGACTGGATCCTAGACATCGATCCTCGGCCTCCGTCCGGTTCCCGGGCCAATCGATTGTTGCCCCAACGAATCGTGGAAGCCGTCATATCGGACCGGCCTCAGTTGGCGTCGTTATGCTGTCGCCATGGCCGGCCGGGTGACGTTGAAAGACGTGGCGCGCGAAGCGGGCGTCCACACCTCGACGGCCTCGCGGGCGTTGAACCCTGCCACCCGCTCGGTAGTCAATCCGGAGACGGTGGAGAAGGTGCTGGCGGTGGCTCGTCGTCTCGGGTATCGGCCTCACCCGCTGGCCCGAGGGCTCCGCACCAACCAGACGATGACCATCGGCATGGTCATCCCCGACATCGAGAACCCCATATTCGGGCCGCTGGTAGCCGGCGCCGAGTCGGTGTTCGGAGCAGGCGGGTACTCGGTGTTGATCACCAACGTGGACCGGGGCGGAAACGTGAAGCCGCTGGTGGCCACTCTGCTGGAGCGGAGAGTCGATGGTTTGGTGTTGGCCACGGCGCTGCGGGAGGACGAGGTGGTGTCGGAGCTGCGGACCCAGGGCATCCCCACGGTGCTGGTCAACCGGACCACCGACGAGTACCTGGTTCCTTCGATCGTGGTCGACGACCAGGCCGGTGTCGGCCTGGCCGTGCGTCACCTGGTGGGATTGGGTCACCGTCGGATAGGCCACGTTGCCGGGCCCCGTCACCTCTCCACCGGTTGGGGTCGCTACCAGGGGTTCTTCGGATGGATGCAGAGCCTCGGGCTGGACGTTTCGCCCGAGCAGGTGGAGGAAGCCGAATGGTTTCAGGTGGAGCCCGGCTACCGGGCAGCGCAGCGTCTCCTCGAACGTATGCCCGACCTGACCGCCATCGTCGCCGGCAACGATCTGATCGGGCTGGGCTGCTACAGGGCGATACGGGAGAGGGGGAAGGAGGTGGGTCGGGATGTCTCGGTCACCGGATACAACGACATCGCCCTCCTCGACCTCATGCAGCCCCCGATGACCTCGGTCAGAGTCCCGTTCCGGCGGATGGGGGAGGAGGCGGCCAAACTGCTGCTCGGACTCCTCTCGGGCGAACGGTCCGACGCCGAGACCATATCGGTACGCCTCCAGCCGATCCTCTCGGTCAGGTCGTCCACCGCCCCACCACCCGACCAGGCCTAGACGGGTCGGAAATCCGACAATCGTTTGCAGGCCGGCGTCCGTGGGGCTAGGTTGGAGGTATGCCCCGTATCCCATATCCCGACCTAGATCAGCTCGAACCGTGGGCCCTCGAGATCCTGGAGCGGGCCCGCCGGGAAGGAACGCCCCGTCCCGAGAGCCAGGCGATCAGAGCCCACGTCCCGGACGTGTTGAGGACATTCACCGAAGCCTGGGAGAGGGTGTTCGTCAACGGAGTGGTGGCCCACGAGCTGAAGGAGCTGTGCCGGGTGTACGTCACCAAGACGGTCCAGTGCGGCTACTGTGCCGCCCAGCGGTCGTCGAAAGCCGCAGGGGACGAGGGCCGCTACGACGAACTCCTCGACTACGAACGTTCCGACCGCTTCACCGAACGGGAGAAGGCTGCCCTGGCGTACACCGACGCGGTGGTGTGGGACGCGTCCCTGGCCACCCCGGAGCTCTGGGAGCGCCTGCACCGGCACTTCACCGTTCCCGAGCTGGTCGAGCTCGGGTTCTTCATTGCGCTCACCTCGGGTCAACAGAGATGGCTGAAGACACTCGACCTGCGCCATGGGGAGGTCCTGGGAGACGTCTTGACCGGGGTGGTGGAGAGATGACCACTGACGAGACGGTCGACCTGTCCAAACCCATCGTCCGCAGGAAGCAGGTGTCGGCCGTCAACCACGGCGGCATGTTCACCGAGATCGACTTCGGGGAATACGGCTACTTCGCCACCGACGAGCCCATCGCCCACGGAGGAACCGGGGAGGGACCATCGCCGCTCCAGACAGTGCTTGGTGCCCTGTTGGGTTGCGAGTCGGTCACGTTCAACCGCACCGCCGCGGAGATGGGCTTCACCTATCAGGGCATCGAGTTCGATGCCGACTACACCATCGACATCCGCGGGCGAATGGGGGTCCGGGGGGTCAGGCCGCACTTCCGGACGGTCCGGGTCGACGCGGTGGTGACGACCGACGAACCCGAAGAACGATTCCGCCAGGTGGTGGAGGAGACCGAGGCACGGTGCCCGGTCTACAACCTGCTCAAGGACGCCGGGGTGAACCTGCAGATGCGATGGGTGAGGAAACCGACCGGGGCCTGATCCTCACCAATCGACCGCGATGTACTTGGTCTCGAGGAACTCCATCAGGCCCTCGTGCCCTCCCTCCCGGCCGAGGCCGCTCTGCTTCACCCCTCCGAACGGGGCGGCAGGATCCGAGATCAAACCTCGGTTGATCCCCACCATGCCCGCCTCGATCGCTTCGGCGGTGCGCATGGCCCGAGCCAGATCCGAGGTATACAGGTACGCGGCCAGCCCGTGGATGGAGTCGTTCGCCATCCGGACGGCTTCCTCGTCGGTCGAGAAGCGAACCACCGGTGCCACCGGGCCGAAGATCTCACGGCGCAGCACCGGGTTGTCGGGAGACACCCCGTCAACCACGGTGGGGAGGTAGAAGAAGCCGGGCGAATCGGGTTTGCCCCCGCCCGTCTTGACCCGGCCGCCTCCGGACACCGCCAGCTCGACCGCCTCCTCCATGTCCGCTTGGGCGCCGGCGTTGATGACCGGTCCCAGCTCGACCTCGGGGTCGAGGCCGGGGCCGACCCGGACCGACTCCATCGCCTTTGCCAGGAGGTCGGCGAACCGATCGGCCACCTTCTCGTGGACGTAGATCCGGTTGGCGGCGATGCAGGACTGGCCGCCGTTGCGGAGCTTGGCGACCATGGCTCCCTCGACTGCGGCTTCGAGGTCTGCGTCTTCGAACACCAGGAACGGGGCGTTGCCACCGAGTTCCATGGAGCAGTTGACGACCCGTCGAGCAGCCAGCTCCAACAAGGTTCGCCCGACTTCGGTGGATCCGGTGAAGGAGAGCTTCCGTACCCGGTCGTCGGCCAGCATGGCTGCGACGACCTGGGAGGACCGCCGGGAAGGCAGCACGTTCAGAACACCCGGTGGGAGGCCGGCCTCCTCCATCAGCGCGGCGATCGCGAGCGAGGTGAGCGGTGTGTCCGAAGCCGGTTTCAACACCATCGTGCAGCCCGCCGCAACCGCAGGGCCGATCTTGCGGGTGGCCATCGCCGCGGGGAAGTTCCAAGGGGTGATCAACAGCGCTACCCCTACGGGCTGGTGGATGGCGACGATCCTCTTGTCTCCCCCGGGTGCCCTCTGGATGGTTCCCTGGTTCCGGACCGCCTCCTCCGAGAACCATCGGAAGAACTCGGCGGCATACGCCACCTCGGCCCGGGACTCCTTGATCGCCTTGCCCATCTCGAGCGTGATCAGCTCCGCCAGCTGGTCGGCCCGGTCGATCATGAGACGGAAGGCGTTCCTCAGGATCTCCCCCCTCGTGCGGGGAGCCACCGAGGACCAGTCTGCGGCTGCCTCGTGGGCGGCCTCCACCGCGGCCAGGGCGTCCTCGACGCTACCGCTCGACACCTCGGCGATGGATCGTCCATTCGACGGATCCAGCACCTCGAAGGTGGATGCGTCGGAAGCCTCCACCCATTCGCCGCGAATGTAGAGACGAGTGTGGCCCCGTTCGATCAGCGTGTCGAGCAGGCTCATTCTTTCAGGCCGTCCGACACTTCCCGGTTCTCCGGGGTTATCTCCATCCCCGAGGCCCGAGCCTGACGGGTCAGCAACGCCGCGAAATCCTGATCGCCGTAACCGAGGCCGATGCCCTCCATGATGATCGAGTGGACCAGCGCCGCGGTGGGCAGAGGAACATCGAGTTTCCGCCCTGCGTCCAGCCCCAGTTCGAAGTCCTTCCTCAGCAGATGCCAGGTGAAAGTGGGGGTGTAGTCCAGGTTCACGTAGGCAGGCGTCTTGTAACGGGTGAAGGTGGAACCCATCACCGACTCGTTGAGAAACTCCAGGAAATCGGCCCGTGACACCCCGGCAGCCTCGGCGAGGATGGTGATCTCGGCCATCGACTGGGCCACCACCCCCAACATCAGGTTGTGACAGATCTTCACCAGCCGGGCCTCGTCCGCACCGCCCACGTAGGTGACCTTGCGACCGAAGAGCTCGAGATAGGGACGGGCCATCTCGTAGGCGTCGCGGGGGCCCGACGTGACCACGGTGAGCTTCCCCGACTTGACCACCTTCGGGTTGCCGCTCACCGGAGCGGCCAGCAGAGCCGTCCCCAGCTCTTGGGCCCTGGCCCGCAGTTCCGCCGAGGTGTCGGGGTCGATGGTGGTCGAATCGACGAGCACCTTGGGGCGGGAGTCGGCTCTACTCAAGACACCGGACTCACCGAAAGTGACGTCGACCACGTCCTGGGGACCCGCCACGATGGTGAAGAC
>FLYL01000099.1_pt1 | contig 25239 bp, 29 predicted proteins | sample 1122611 | NCBI WGS metagenome assembly FLYL01 (sample SAMEA4346791, study PRJEB14843) | hot springs metagenome | biome: Terrestrial Biome; feature: Habitat; material: Sediment | place: India | collected 2012-06-12 | depth 1760 m
CAGCCCCCCGGGCGCTGGCACCAAAAGAAGCGGGCGGAGTCAGGGGCCTTCCTTTGGTTCCGGGGGGCTGGCAATGTGTCAGGCGCTCTCGTCCAGGTCCTCGTCCTCCATGAGCAGTTCCTCTGCCTTCCTCCTCTCCTGGGCGTAGACGGTCGGGTTCCAGAGCTCCACCCGGTCGTACACCCCGACCACCACGACCTCGTCTCCCTCGCTCAACCCGGCGAACCCTCTCAGGTCGGGCTTCACCAGGAGGCGACCCGCCTTGTCCAGCTGCTGTTCGTCGGCGCTGGCGAAGAAGTAACGGGACACACTCCGGCCCTTCCGCTTCCTGAGCCCTTCGGCCATCTCGGCGGCACGCTGGTTCCACACCTCTCGCGGGAAGATCTCGACCTGCCCTTCCCGCCCTTTGAGCACGATGCAGCCGTCGGCCAGCTCTTCACGGAAACGGGCCGGCATCACCACTCGCCCCTTCCCGTCCAGTGTGTGCGTGTACTCACCGAGAAACACCTCTTCTCCACCACCAAACCCGACGTGGCCACCACTATGCCCCATTTCGTCCCACTTGTCAACACTTCCTCCCACCAGATCCCACCGTCGGGACGCGCCGAGACGAGCCGTGGAAGGTCGAGGGGATCAGCCGGCCATCAGGTAGGGCTGCCAGGAAGGATCGACCACGTAGCCGGTGCTGGCGTACACCCAGCCGTGAGCCAGGGGGGCCTGCGGGGTCTTGAGCAGAGTGAGCCCGGCTTCGGCCGGCAGGCGGTTGCCCTTGCGCACGTTGCAGCGACGGCAGCAGGCGACCACGTTGTCCCAGGTGTGGGAACCGCCCCGGGACCGGGGAACCACGTGGTCGATCGAGTCGGCGGGGGCGGCGCAGTACTGACAGCGATGCTCGTCCCGCCCCAGCACCGCCCTACGGGTCAGCGGCACGTTCCTGCGATAGGGAACCTTCACGTACCGGACGAGGCGAACCACCGAAGGCACCCGGATCCGGGTCCGCTCCGCGACCCACACCAGGTCGCGATGTTCGACGGCGACCGCCTTGCCGTGCAGGACGAGCACCACCGCCCGGCGGTCGCTCACGACCGACAGGGGCTCATAGGTGGCGTTGAGTACCAGCGCACCGGCCAAGCCATCACCTCCGGCTGCCCGGAGAGACTAACCCCTCCCCATCGCCATCGACACGGCATCGAGGAGCGCCTGGGCGAGATCGCCGGTGACCACCCCGGCTCCCGCTTGGACCTGGTCGGCACGGCGCACCACCACGACCACGACCGGAACGCGACCCACGGTGACCCGTCGGGCATGGCACTCGTCGGGGGGCTCCTCACCCGACAGCCGAGCCAGGGCCTCGGCCACGGCTCGGGCAGCCCCATCCGGGGTGGCTTCCGCGGTCGCGGTTTCGCGGCGGTCCCCGATGGCCACCTCGGCTCGGAGACCCACCGGATCCGGTAGCACCGACACGGTGGGTGCTCCCGGTTCGTCGACCTCGGTCGGGTGTACCGGTCGCAGCATGGAAGGGTCCAGCCGGGGAACCGAGCGGGACGAGAGCCCATAGGCGACCAGGACCTTGCGGATCTCCTCCAAGACCTTCGATTCGTCGACGCCCGGTTGGACCCTCACCCTGATGCCCTCCAAACCGGAGTCCCCCAACTCGAGCGTCAGATCGGCCACACCCTCGATCCGCCGGATCCGGTCTTCCAGAGCCGTCACCGGCGGAACCTCCTCCTCCATCGGAGGTAGTCGACGAGATCCTCCCTCCGGATCGGATGATCGGCCCGGCCGTAGGCGGTGTAGATCCGCCAACGAAGGAAAGCCTTGGCCGGAACCGGCAGATAGGGAAAACGACTCCACCACCGATGCCGCCGATGAGCCCAAGCCGCCGACACCGCCTCCCACCACAGCGAGGCGGGCAGGCTCGCCATTTCGATTCCGCGCGGCTCGGATCCGTCGGATCCCGTCGGTTCGACCGCCATCGCCTGTAGCCTCCCAGCCAGCATTCGAGCGTTCGGCCCCCGCAGGCGACAGACTAACCGAACCGCCTCGGGCTGCATGTCCTTTCTCATAGGCACAGCCTCGGGGTTAGAGTGCCCGGCAGTCCGGCCGAGGAGCTGCCATGGCCCCACTCCGCGAGGAGCAGGCTCTCGAGTTCGCCGAGAACTTCTCTCGCATCGCGACCAACATCGAGAAGGTCATCCAGGGCAAGCGGCGAGAGATCGAGCTGGTCATCACCTGCCTGTTGGCAGAAGGGCACGTGCTCATCGAAGACGTACCCGGGGTCGGCAAGACCCTCCTCGCCAAGTCCCTGGCCCGGTCGGTGGACTGCACCTTCAACCGTATCCAGTTCACCCCCGATCTCCTCCCCTCGGACGTAACCGGCGTGTCGGTGTGGGATCGGGAGCGGGCGGAGTTCGTCTTCAAGCCGGGAGCGATCTTCGCCAACATCGTGGTGGGTGACGAGATCAACCGGGCGAGTCCCAAGACACAGGCCGCTCTCCTGGAAGCCATGGAGGAACGGCAGGTGACGGTCGACGGGGTGACCCGACCGCTGACCCCTCCGTTCATGGTCGTGGCCACCCAGAACCCGTTGGAGCACGAAGGCACCTATCCCCTCCCCGAAGCCCAGCTCGACCGGTTCATGATGCGGATCTCGATCGGCTACCCGTCCCGGGACAAGGAGCTGGAGATGTTGGACACCCATGGGCGCCGGTCCGCGTTCCAGGACCTGGGACCGGTCGTGTCGGCCGAGGAGGTGTGCCGCCTCATCGATCAGGCCCGGGTCGTTCAGGTGGCTCCCGCCGTGAAGTCGTACATCATCGACCTGGTGGACGCCACCCGGCGTCATCCCGACCTTCTCTTGGGGGGATCGCCCCGCTCGGCTCTCTACCTCCAGCGGGTCGCGCGGGTGGTGGCGGCCGCCTCGGGAAGGGAGTATGTGATCCCCGACGACGTCAAGGGAGTCGCCCAGGCGGTGCTGGCGCACCGGCTCGCCCTCAGACCCGAAGCGCAGATGCGGGGAGCCACCGTCGAAGAGGTGGTCGAGGACGTGTTGAGGCACTCGAGAGTTCCGGGGAGCACCCGGGTAGCGACATGACCCTGACCCACCGCGGCTGGCTCGTGGCGGCGGTGGGGGCGAGCGCGATGGCGGGATGGGTCCTGTTCGGCGAGGTCGAGTTGGCCGCGTTGGGCATGCTCGCATCGGCGGGGGTGATCGCAGCTTGGCTGTTCGTGTGGATGGACCGGCCGCACGCCGACCTGCGGAGGAGGCTAGGCCCGGCTCTCGTCACCGAGGGCGAGGACACCCTGGTCGAGCTGCACGTCGCCACGTCCCGACCGGTGTTCGAGCTGACCTTGGTCGACGAGGTCGGCGGTTTGGGCTCGGCGGTGTTCCGGGTGGGGAGCCTCGACGGTGCCGCGACCGGACGCTACCGGGTCTCCTGTCGTCGTCGGGGCGTCTACCAGGTGGGTCCCGCTCGGCTCGAGGTCACCGACCCCTTCCGCCTCGCTCGACGTGTTCGACAGGTGGGAACCGTGGACCGTCTGGTCGTCTACCCGAGGGTGGAGCGTCTCGAGGGTCTTCCCGCGGCCCACGGCCGCGACCCGGCCGTGCAGCTGGCCCAAACCCACAGGAGCCGGCGAGGGGGTGAGGACTTCTACACCCTGCGGGAGTACGTGGTGGGTGACGACCTGCGCCGTGTCCACTGGCCGTCGTCCGCCAAACGGGACCAGCTCATGATCCGTCAGCTCGAGACCCCTTGGCGGGCTCGGGCCCTGGTGTTCTTCGACCGTCGAAGCTCTTCCTATGAGAACTCGGGGTGTTTCGAGCAGGCGGTCAGAGCGGTGGCTTCGGTGGTCGTCCACCTCGGCCGGGCAGGGTTCGACACCGAGGTCTGGCTGGGAGGCCACTCTCCCATGGACAGCCGCGACTTCCCCGCGACGATGGAGCAGCTGGCCCTGGTGGAGCCGGCGTCCCGACTCGATCTGGAACGAGCCGCCATCCGGATCAGCCGGAGCGGGGGTGGAGGCGTGCTGGTCCTGGTGACCGGGATACCCGACGCCGCCCTGGTAGGTGTGCATCGCCTGCTCCGTTCGGACTATCGATCGACGATCCTGTTGGCCGCCTCGGAGACGGTGGCCAGCCTCGACATGGCCTTGGCCCGGGCGGGAGCGCACACGGTGGTGTGTCCCCCGGATGGATCCTGGGCGGCCGGATGGCGACAGATGGTCGAGAGGACATGGCGCGGTATCTCGGCTGGGTGACCGCAGGGGGTGCCCTGCTGCTGGCCCTGGCACGTCTGGGCCGGCTGATCCAGCCCGCCGACGGCGATCCCGGCTGGATCGTTCCGGTCGGCGCGGCCGCCATGTTGGGAGCCGCGGCCAACTGGCTGGTGGTCGGTCGTCGTGTCCGGTGGGTGGTGACGGTCAACTCGATCGGTGTGGGGTTCGTGCTCCTCCGTCTGGCGGCGGGTTCCACCCTCCGTGGCGGCATCCTGCCCACGGCCGCCACCTGGAGGGTGCTCGGCGGAGAGCTGGGCCTGGCCTGGGACACGATCCGCTTCGGTGCGGCCCCGGTGCTGCCCGTGCCGGGTTTGGTGGGGCTCCTGGGGGTCGTCTTCTGGGGTCTGGGGTCATGTGTCGCCTGGGGGCTGGCCTCACGACGCCTCTGGCTGGCCTTCCTCCCCTCGCTGGCCCTGTACCTGGAGCTCGCCACTCTGGATCGAAGACCGCCCGGACCGGTGTGGCCCGCCGCGATGGCGTTGGTGACCGTGGCGGGCCTGGCGGCGTGGGCCGACTCCCGCCAGGGTGGGGGTCGACTCCGGGACTCCGCGGGACGCTACCGCCCCAGAAGGTCCACCGTCCCGGGGATCGTGGTCGCGGCGGTGATGGTCCTCTCCGCGGTGTTCGGAACGAGAGCGGTGGCCTCCTGGGTGCCTGAGGCGGGCACCATCGACTGGAGGAGCCGAACCGGGCTCGGGTCGGGTCTGTACGGCGGGACCTCCTTCAACCTATTCGTGGGACTCCAGCAGAGCCTCCTCGACCTGAGCGACGAACCCATGTTCTTCGCCCGGGTCTCCGGCGGGGTCCCGAATAGGGAGCTCTATTGGAGGCTCATCACCCTGGATTTCTTCGACGGGATCAACTGGGTGCCCGGCAACCAGTCGTTCTCCCCGCGAGGCGAGAGGTGGGAGAGACCCGACTGGCGGTTCCGGGGCGAGTCGGTCCCCGTGTCGGCCCGGGTGAGGATCGCCGGGCTACGCGAGCAGTTGCTGCCCACCTTGTACTCCCCGGTCGATCTGCGAAGCGACGTGTCGTTGATCCAAGACAGCTTCAGGGTCAGGGAGGACGGGTCGATCGGGCTGGACGTGCGAACCCAGGAGGGCTGGGAGTACGAGATAACCGCCCAGGTGCCCAGAGTGGACGTGGCTCGTCTCGCCACCATCGGGGGGGAGCTCTCTCCCATCTTCCGGGAGGCAGCCGAAGCGTCGGTGTTCACTGGAAGGCCGGTTCGGTCGGAGTTCGAGCCCAGACCCGACGACATGGACCGCTGGTTGGAGCTACCCGAAGGTCTCCCCCCCGATCTGGGGCTCCTCGCCCGAGAGGTGACGGCTCCGGGCATCACCCGATTCGAGAAGGCGGTGCTGTTGGAGGCCTGGTTCCGGGACCCGGCCAACTTCCGTTACTCCCTCGACGTCTCGACCGGCCACGACGCCCTCGACCTGACCGCCTGGCTCACCGACCCCGAGAGTCCCAACTACCGGACCGGGTATTGCGAACAGTTCGCCACCGCGATGGCCGCCATGGCCCGCACCCTGGGGATCCCGAGCCGAGTGGTGTTGGGTTTCACACCTGGAGAGGTCATCCGCCAGCCCGACAGCAGCGAGGTCGTCGTGGTGCGGGAGAGGAACGCCCACGCCTGGGTGGAACTCTGGATGGACAACCACGGCTGGATCCGATTCGATCCGACCCCTCGCTCTGACGGGGCCAACCCGTCGCTGGTCGGGTCGGCCGTGGGGTTCGACCCTCGTCTCTTCCTCCCGGCCCCCTCCGATCCTGCCGGGCTGCTGGCCGGCGACGACGTGCCGGTCGAGCTTCGGGAGCTGGGCCCCGAGATCGACCTGGAAGCCGGTGATCCCACTCCGGCCCTGTTCGTCCCGGGAACCGACAGCGACCTGGGTAGGGCGGCGTGGGTGGTGATCCTCCTGCTGGCCGGTCTCGGCAGCCTTCCCGCGGTCAAGGCGTGGCGGAGGTGGGCACGGCTCCGCCGGCTGAGACGAGGCGACATCTCGGCGGCGTGGGCCGAGATCGTGGATCGCCTCGGGGATCTGGGGGAGCCCCTCCACGCCCACCTGACGCCTCTCGAGCTCGCCCGGCACGTCGACCCCGAGATGGTTCCCCTGGCCGCCCGTTACTCCGCGGCGGTCTATGGAGACCGGGCGGAACCCGACGGGGTGGGCGTGTTCACCCGGGCCGAGGGGGTGTTGGCCCGTCGATACAGCCGGACCGCTCGGCTGGCGGCCTGGTTCTCGCTCAGGTCGCTGCGGCGCTGACCGATCAGCCTTCCGAGGCTCGCATCTCCTCCAGCACGTCGTCCTCCGACCGGCGGAGGAGCTCCAAGAACGTGCCTCGATCCAGCTCGAACCGGTCGACGTCTTCCTCCACGCTGCGGGCGATCTGATCGATCGCCACGAAGAACGCCAGCTGACCCTCACGAAGCGCGTCGAGCAGCTCGCCCTCGTTCCTGGTGACGTGGAAGATGGTGGAACCGTCGGTCACCAGCTTCACCTCCGCCAGGTGGGTGTCGATGTCGGCGTGACGCCGCAGATAGTTCCACGCCCTCCTCACCCTCTGGAGGGACATGCCGTTGTCGAGAAGGCTCTTGACGACCCTGAGCGCCACCAGGTCCCGGAACGAGTAGAGCCGTCTTACTCCGGGACGTCCCCCGGTTTGCTGGACCGAGGGTTTGACGAGCCCTACTCGATCCCAGTAGCGGAGCTGGTGGTGGGTGCATCCGGTCAATTTGGAAGCCTGCTGAGCGGTGAATCCTTCCTGCAATGCAACCTCTCCCCGACGTCCAATACCCGACTGTTGTCCAAACCGACACGCCGCAGACAGGTTCTGGAGGCGTGGCCGCAACGGGTGGAGACCCCGGCGGGGGCCGTTCCTTCGCTCGTCGCTGCCGAACCTGTCCACCGGATCGGACGCATCAGGTCGCCCCCGGTGCGTGTCCCTCTCCGGAAGCCGACTCGCTTGGCCCCCCGGGTGACCAAGAGCCGGACCGGGCCACTTTAGCCCGGTTCGATCAGCGGCGTCGGAACGGTCGCGGCCACCGCCTCTCCCGGCGTTCTCGGCCCCGTTCGGCCCGGCTCCTGAGGCCGTGCACCAGGGCGGTCGCCGAGATGACCAGGAGCACGAATCCGGCTATGGCGACATATGAGCTGAGGGTGAAGGTGGCGATGGTGATCGCCAACCCGACGACCATCCCGACTGCCGGGAGTCGCACTCCGAAACGCCCGACCCGATCGATGTTCTTGACGGCGTGGACCAGCGCCGGGTCCTCCGCGTAGAGCTGCCGCTCGATCTCGGCGAGGATGCGCTGTTCACGATCGTCGAGTGGCATCGATCACCTCTGTCGGGGCCGCCGAGCCCAGTATACGTGTGCACCCCGGGTTGTGTCCCCGCCGCACCGACCCTCCGGTACGAAGCGACCGCCGATGCGAGAAGCCCGGTTCGGCAGGTCGGCTCCCCCCGGAGGTGCACCCGGTCAGCTCGACCTCGGCTACCGTCGACCGAGCATGGTCCGGCTGGTTCATCTGGTACGGCACGGCGAGGTGGAGAACCCTCGACACCTGGTGTATGCGTCGCTGCCCGGCTTCCACCTGTCCGAGCTGGGACGCACCCAGGCAGAGGAGACCGCGTCGTATCTATCGTCCCGCACGGTGGCAGCTGTCTGGTCTTCGCCGCTGGAACGGGCCCTTGAGACCGCCGAGGTGATAGCCCGGAGACACGGACTGGAGGTGGGCGTCGACGAGCGGTTGGGAGAGTGGAAGATGGCCGACAGGTGGGCCGGCCACGGCTGGGACGAGCTGCCTGCGGTCTTTCCCGGAGAATTGGAGGCCTACCTCCGGTCCCCCGAGTCGCTGCCGGGCGAGCCCCTGTCGACTCTGATCGGGAGGATGGTCGAGGCGGTGGAGGAGCTGACCCGGGAAGCCGACGGCGACGTGGTGGTCGTTTCCCACCAGGATCCCATCCAGGCTTGCCTGATGGGGCTGATCGGACTTCCGGGTCTCCACGAGTCGAAACCCGGTCACTGCACCGTGGTGAGCCTAGGGCGGGATCCGTGGCGAGAGGTGGCGCGATGGTCTCCGGAGGACCGCCGATGAGACCGGGTGCTGTGATCACCTCGTCGGCCCTGCTCCTCTCCTCCCTGGTGTGGGGGTTGGCGGTGGGTTTCGGGGCGGGACCCTGGTCGGGATGGTCGGCGGTGTGGCTGGGAGGCGAGTTGGTGTTCGCCGGGGCCCTGTCCCTGGTCGGCATGCTGGTGGGCGCGTCCCGCTGGGGTCGTCGCTTGGGGATGGGTGTGGCCGCGGCCGGGCTGGCGTCGGCCGTGGTGATCCCGGTCGAATCCTGGTGGTGGTGGTTGGGCCTGGTCTCGTCGGGAGCAGCCTTGGGGGGTTTGGCCGGCCGAGCGATGAAGGGTTACGTGAGGGAGAGGCCGGCAGCGGCCGGGCCGCCCCCGAGAGCGGTAGGCGCCGTGTTGGCGGCTCTCTTGTCTCCGGCGGTGGTGGCTGCGGTGGTGCCCTCCATGCCGGCGTCGACCGCCATCCTGCTGGCGGCGGTGTGGGTGGGCGGTGTCTGGTACGCCAAGGCCGCCCCCGGCGCGCTCTTCGTGGTCCGGGTGGTGGTGCCGTCCCTGGCGCTGGCTGCCGCCCTCACCCTGGAACCCGGCGGCGCGGTCGCCTGCCTGGTGGTGGCCGCCACGGTGGCGGCTCTCGCATGGTCGAAGGACGCCCGGTTGGCGGTCCATCCCCTGGTGGAGCGAGGCACCGCGGTCCCCATCCCGCCGGAGCTGGTCCCCCGGGAGATCCTCGACGAGGCCGGTCTCGATTCCCGGGGCAGGAGGAAGTCGGGGTGAGGTCGCCCAACCCGTGGATCGCCGTTCCCGCCCTGGTGGCCGGGGTGATCGGCGGCTTCGTCGGCTGGGTGGTGGCCGACGTGTCCTGCCGGGCCGAGGCAGGGGCGGGCTGCTTTTTCCCTGCGCTGTTGGTCGCGTCGTTTTCGTTCCTGGTGGCCGCGGTGGGGGTGACGGTGGTCCTGGTGCTGGTCTACCGGTCGTTGGCCGAGTACCGCCAGACCAGGGACTCAGACGACCGGAACTAGGGGCGGGAGAAGACGAGGGTCACGTTGTGCCCTCCGAACCCGAACGAGTTGGACGCCACGTGGTCGAGGCGCTGCACCGGCCGAGCCTGGTTGGGCACGTAATCCAGGTCGCACTCGGGGTCTGGGGTCGTGTAGTTGATGGTGGGGGGCAGGACCAGGTCTCGCATGGCCAGGATTGAGAGGATCGCCTCCAACGCCCCCGCGGCTCCCAGCAGGTGACCGGTCATCGACTTGGTCGACGAGACCGGCACCCGGAACGCCACCTCCTCGCCCAGTGCCAGCTTGATGGCAGCGGTCTCGGTCACGTCGTTGGCCACCGTCGACGTGCCGTGGGCGTTGATGTATCCCAGCTCGGAAGGCTGCAGACCGGCGTCCTTCAAGGCTGCGACCATCGCCCGGGCGGCTCCGGTGCCTCCGGGCCGGGGCAGCGTTATGTGGTAGGCGTCGGCCGACATCCCGTAGCCGGTCACCTCGGCGTAGATGTGGGCCCCCCGGGCCAGGGCCCGTTCCCGCTCCTCCAAGATCAGACAGGCGGCACCCTCGGCCAGAACGAAGCCGTCCCGGTCGGCGTCGAACGGCCGGCAGGCTGCCGCCGGGTCGTCGTTCCTGAAGCTGAGGGCTTTGGCCTGGGCGAAAGCCGCGATCGCGTATTCGTTGACCGCCGCCTCAGCTCCCCCGGCCACCATGACGTCGGCCGCTCCTCGCCTCACGATCTCGGCTGCGTCCCCGATGGCGTTGGCCGAGGCGGAACAGGCAGTCACCACACAGGTGACCGGCCCGTACAGGTTGTGCTCCATCGACACCAGACCCGCCGGCATGTTGGCGATGATCTTGGGGACGCCGAGGGGACTCACCCTGTCGGGGCCCCTCTCCCGCAGAACGTCGATCTCGTCGATGAAGGTCCGCATCCCGCCGAAGCCGACACCGATCACGCATCCCGCCCGTGGTGCGTCCTCCCCGTCGGGGTCGAAAGCCAAACCCGCGTCGCTCATCGCCTGGCGGGCCGCCACCAGGGCGAGCTGGCTGCACCGGTCGAGCCTCCTCACCTCCCGACGATCGAAGTGTTCCTCGGGATCGAAGCCCTTCACCTCGCAGGCGAAACGGACCTTGTGCTCGGAGGCGTCGAACTGGGTGATCGGACCGGCGCCGGAGCGACCTTCCAGCACCGCCTTCCAGGTCGAGTCGACGTCGAGACCGAGCGGGGTGACCGCCCCCAGCCCGGTTACCACCACCCGGCGTCTGGTGGCCATCACCCGTTGAGCTTGGCGTGGACCAGGTCGATGGCCTGCCCGACGGTGCGGATGTTCTCGGCCTCCTCGTCGGGGATCTTGACGCCGAATTCGTCCTCCAACGCCATGAGGAGTTCGACCACCCCCAACGAGTCGACGTCCAGGTCCTCCTCGAAGTCGGCCTCCTCGGTGATCTTGTCGGCGTCGAGCCCCAGCTCGTCGACCAGCACCTGGGTCAGCTTCTCGGCGATCTCGCTTCTGTCCACTGTCTCTCCTCTCTGTTCGGGTGAACCCTACAGGGCCATTCCGCCGTCGACCGCCACCACCTGGCCGGTGAGGTAGGAGGCGGCGTCCGAGGCCAGGAAAGCCACCAACGCGGCGACCTCGTGAGGCTCCCCGAACCGCCCCAGGGCGATTCGATCCAGGGAGCTCTGTTTGACCGGTCCGGGCAGATGGTCGGTGAGGTCGGTGGTTATGAACCCCGGAGCGACCACGTTGACGGTGATCCCCCGCGATCCCACCTCCTTGGCCACCGACTTGGAGAACCCGATCAGGCCCGCCTTGGAGGCGGCGTAGTTGGCCTGCCCGGCGTTCCCCCCGATTCCGGCGACCGAGGAGATCGAGATGATCCTCCCCCATCGGGCCCGGACCATGGAACGGAGGGCGCGCTTGGTGCACAGGAAGGCGGACCGGAGGTTCACGGCCAACACCCGGTCGAAGTCGTCGGCGCCCATCCGGAGGAGGAGGCCGTCCCGGGTGATGCCCGCATTGTTGACCAGGATCTCCACCGGACCGAGCTCGGCCTGCACCTGGTCGAACATGGCCTCCACCTGGTCTTCGTCGGAGACGTCGCCGGGAACCGCGACCGCCCGACCCCCCGCCTTCTCGATCGCGGCCACCACCTCGGCGGCGGCTTCTACCCGGTTGGCGTAGTTGACCGCCACCCGGTGGCCGTCCTCGGCCAGAGCCATGGCTATGGCCCGCCCGATACCCCGGGATCCGCCCGTGACCAGCGCAACCCGTCCCAACTTCAGTCCCTCAGCTTCTCGGGAAGCCCGTAGAACTCGAAGTTCGGCTGGAGCAGCTCCCACACCGTCTGGGTGGCGGGGGGCAGCTCGGCATCGGACACGGACAGAGGCGTGGTCCGCTCACCCCACTTCACGGCGGCGGCCGCCCACGTCAACCCACCCCCGAACGCCGCCAACACGAGATTGTCGCCGGGTCTGATCATCTCCTGCTCCAGGGCCTCGGTGATGGCGACCGGGATGGTGGCTGCGGAGGTGTTGCCGTAGGCGTGGATGTTGACGAACACCTTGGAAGCGGGGAGGCCCATACGGCGAGCCGTCGCGTCGATGATCCGCAGGTTGGCCTGGTGGGGTATGAGCAGGTCCACGTCGGTCAGTTCCCAGCCGGCTTTCTCCACCACCGCGACCGAGGCCTCCCCCATCTTGGTCACCGCCCGGCGGAAGACCTCTTGACCCTCCATGTAGATGCCGGACCGGCGAGGATCGGGGCGTCCGGGGCGGCCGGCCGTTCCGAATTCGGGAACACACAGGATGTCGGCCGCTTCACCGTCTACCCCGAGCTCGGAGGACAACACGCCCACCGGGTGGTCGGACGGTGTCAGCACCACCGCGCCGGCTCCGTCTCCGAAGAGCACACAGGTCGATCGGTCGGTGTAGTCCACCAGATACGAGAGCTTCTCCACCCCGACGAGCAGGACGTTGTCGACGCTCCCCGCCTTGATCATGTCGCTTACGGTCACCAGGCCGTAGATGAAACCCGAACAGTTGGCGTTCAGGTCCATCGCCCCGGCGTTGCGGGCCGCGAGTCGGGCCTGGACGTGGGAGGCCGACGCGGGGATGAGGGTCTCGGGCGTGCAGGTGGCGTTGACCACCAGGTCCAGTTCGGCGGGGTCCATGTCGGCGGCGGCCAAGGCTCGCCGGGCCGCCACCACCGCCATCTCGGTGGCGCCCACGTGGGAGATCCTCCGCTCCTTTATCCCGGTGCGGGTCGTGATCCACTCGTCCGACGTGTCGACCATCCTGGACAGGTCGTCGTTGGTGAGCACGGTCGGGGGAAGGGCCTTGCCCCACCCGACGATCTCGGCGAAACGCATCCTGGTCACTCTCCTCCGGGGTCGCCCATGCTAGAGAGCGCGGCAGCCGCCTGGTCGACCTCGTCGGCTGCCGACACGACCAGCGTGTCGCATCCCGGGACTGCCCGACGGGCCATACCCGCGGTGACGTCTCCCGGACCGATGTGGACGAACCGTTTCGCTCCGGCTTGGGCCATCGCCCGGAGACCGTCGGAGAACCGCACCGGTGAGGTGAGTTGGCGGGCGAGGAGTTCGGCCGCGTCCTCAGGCTGTAGGGGCCGCGCGGTCACGTTGGAGAAGACCGGAAACCGGGGTGGTCGGAAGTCCACCCCTCCCAGCGCCCGAGCCAGCCGGTCGGCGGCCGGGGCCATCAACGGCGAATGGAAGGCGCCCGCGACCTTCAGACGGACCACCCGCCGGACACCCAGCCGGCGAGACCCCGACTCGAGCCATCTCACGTCTTCCTCCGCACCCGCCAGAACGACCTGGCCCGGCGCGTTGATGTTGGCCACCCATAGGCTCCCGCCGTCGGCCCGCCGACGGGCCGCTATCTCTTCGGCCTGGGGAAGGTCGACTCCCAGGAGGGCCGCCATCCCCGAAGGATTCATCGCCGCGGCTTCCGCCATGGCCGCGCCTCTCTCGGCGACCAGACGGAGACCGGTCGGGTAGTCGATCATCCCGGCTGCCGCCATCGCGGTGTACTCACCCAACGAGTGGCCGGCGGCCGCGGCGGGAATCACCTGAGCCTTCTCGATCCACAGCGACCACAGGGCGTAGGCGACGGCGAACAGGGCCGGTTGGGCATGTTCGGTGCGGGTCAGCTCCTCGTCGGGGCCTTCCAGGCACATCCTCCTCAGCGACCATCCGAGAACACGGTCGGCTTCGGATCCGAGGAGGTCGGGGCGCAGCTCGAAGAGCTCGGCGCCCATCCCGACGAACTGGGAGCCCTGTCCGGGAAACAACGCTGCGTACGACATGGTGGAAGGCGGTCGAGATTACCCGTCAGCGTTCGAAGATCGCCGCCACCAGCCGATCGACGTCGCTACGGTCCACGTCCCGGTGGGTGACCAGGCGCCACACGCCCCCTCCCAGAGGCGGGTTGACCTTGATGCCGGCGGCCTCCACCGACGACAGGACCTCCCGGAACGGGCGGGGCAGATGGTCGACCACGACGTTGACCATGTTGGTCTCGACCGTGCCGGGATCGACCGCCTCGGGTGCATGGTCGTAGATCCTCTCCGCCAGGTAACGGGCCAAGGCATGGTCCTCCTCCAGCCGTTTCCGCTCCCGCAGCGCCACTCGGGCAGCGGCCGCCACCACCCCGACCTGGCGCATCCCGCCGCCCAGCATGCGACGCAGGTAACGAACTTCGGCCATCGTGTCGGCGTCGCCGCACAGGATCGACCCGATCGGCGCACCCAACCCCTTCGAGAAGCAGAAACCGACGGTGTCGACGCCTTCGGTGAGCCGCTCGGGCTCCACTTGGAGGGCGAACGCCGCGTTGAACAGCCGAGCCCCGTCGAGATGGATTCGTAACCCGTGGCGGCGGGCCTCGCCGTTCCCGGCGTCCATCACCTCGGGTGGAACGACCCTGCCTCCGGACATGTTGTGGGTGTTCTCCCAGACCATGAGGCTGACCCTGGGAAAGAACCGTCCGGCCGCCCGCATCACCATCTCGATCTGGTGGGGTTCGATCCTTCCCCCGGGCGCGTGCACCGTCCGGAACCCGACCCCGGACAGGGCGGAAGCCGCTCCCCTCTCGAAGTTCCGGACGTGAGCACCTTCGTCGCAGAGGACCTCGTCACCCGGACGGGTCTGCACCATGACGGCGAGCTGGTTGGCCATGGTTCCGGTGGGAACGAACACCGCCGCCTCCTTGCCGACCACCTCGGCTGCTTCCTCTTCGAGTCGGTTGACGGTGGGGTCGTCCCCGTAGACGTCGTCGCCGACCTCGGCCTCGGCCATGGCCCGCCGCATCTCCGGGGTTGGACGGGTCACGGTATCCGATCTGAAGTCGGCCACGCCGTCGGGAAAGGCCATCGACCGGGAAGGCTAATCGTTCCGGCTATCCGGGCTTCAGGCCCCCAACATGCGCCGGATACCCCTCACCGCCTGGGAGATCCGATGCTCGTTTTCGACCAGAGCGAACCTGACGTGTCCGTCGCCGCTGGGACCGAAGCCGATCCCGGGACTCACCGCGACCTTGGCTTCTTCCAGCAGCCGGAAGGCGAAGCGGAGCGAACCTTCGTCCTGGTAAGGCTCGGGGATGGGAGCCCACACGAACATGGTGCCTTGCGGCCGGTCGACCTTCCACCCCGCCCGGTTGAGACCGTCGACCAGTACGTCACGTCGTGAGCGGTAGATCGCGTTGACCTGATCGACGAACCCGTCTCCTTCGTTGAGGGCGACGATCGAGGCGATCTGGATGGGCTGGAAGGTGCCGTAGTCCAGGTAGCTCTTGAGTTTCGCCAGCGCCTCGACGATCCCTCGGTTTCCGACCAGGAAACCCATCCGCCAGCCGGCCATGGAATGACCCTTGGTGAGGGTGTACAGCTCCACTCCCACGTCCTTGGCGCCCGGCACCTCGAGTAGAGACGGAGGCTGGTAGCCGTCGAACCCCAGATCGGCGTATGCGAAGTCGTGCACCACCACCGTGTCGTTCTCCTTGGCGAAAGCCACCAGCCGCTCGAAGAAGGACAGGTCGACGCAGCGGGTGGTCGGATTGTGGGGGAACGAGACGATGATCACCCGGGGTCTGGGCCAGCTCGACTTGAAGACGGCCCGAAGGATCTCGAAGTAGTCGGCGTCGGCCTCCACCGGCACTCTCCTCACCTCGGCCCCGGCCAGAACCGGTGCATACACGTGGATCGGGTAGGAGGGCTCGGGAACCACCGCCGAGTCGCCGGGCTGGACCAGAACCCACATCAGGTGGCTCAGTCCTTCTTTGGCGCCGATGGTGGAGATCACCTCGGTCTCCGGGTCGAGTTCCACTCCGAAGCGGCGCCGGTACCTGTCGGCCACCGCCTTGCGAAGGTTGGGCAGCCCCCGGGACACCGAGTAACGGTGGTTCCGGGGGTTGCGGGCCGCTTCGCACAACTTCTCGACCGCGAAGCCGGGGGAAGGGAGGTCGGGGTTGCCGAAACCCAGGTCGACTATGTCTTCGCCCCGCCGTCGAGCCGCCAGCTTGGCTTCGTTCACCTGGGCGAACACGTAGGGGGGAAGGTGCCCTATCCGCCGGAACTCCATGGCGGGCTCAACGATACAGCCGGCCGAGCACCTCTCGGTGGAACACCCGCCAACGCTCCGGCCGGTTGGGCAGGATGGAGACCACCGCCACGTCGATTCCCAGTTGGAAGGTCTCGGCGAGCCGGCGGGCCACCTCGGGATAGGTGCCGGCGATGGCAGGCGGCGATCTCCGGCCATCCAGCAGCCGTTCCAGCTCCCCACGGTTCCCCGCCGCCACCACCGCTCCACCCCAACTCAGGGTCAGATCGGGTCTCCTCTCCCTGAACCATCCGACCAACTCGCCGAGGCGCCGAAGGTCGATTCCCCACCCGTTCCAGCCGTCTGCCATGGAGACCGCCAGCCGTCGGATCTTCGGATGGGTGCCGCCCAGCCAGATGGGAACTCGGGGCGCCACGGCTCTCACCCGTTCGATGGTCGACTCCACCGACGTGATCCGTTCGGTGAGGGAGCCGCCTTCGAGGCCGAAGCGGCGCTGCTCGTCTCGGCTGCGGGAGTCTCCGCTACCCAGACCGAGCACGAAACGCTCCGGTCCGACCGCCGCCACCGTGGCGGCGATCCCGGCCGAGACGACCGGGCCGCGGAGCGGAGCCCGGAGCACCAGGGATCCCACGCCACCGCCCTTGGCGGCCAGCGCACCGAGAACCGACGTCAGCTCGAAGATGGGTCGCCGCGGGTCGCCGAGGGGAACGAGATGGTCGAAACAGAAGACGCCCTCGAGCCCCGCCTCGTTCGCGAAGTCGGCCGCGGCGAACAGCAGCCGAGGATCCTCGGTGAACTGGGGGGCGGTCATCCACAGCCTCACCCCGACAGCCTGGCCAGGAGGAAGCGAAGCCGGCGGGGTATGAGACCGGCTCCGAAGTCCAACACGGTGCGGACCAGTTCGAGCAGGTCGTGCGAACCGTCCCAGTGCTCCAGGACGACTTCGTCACCGGCCGCTTCGATCAGGCGGTGAACCGCGTAGACCACGAGGAACAGGTCGTCGATCTGCCCGACGACGGGTAGCGCGTCGGGGATCAGGTCGATGGGTACGACCAGGTAGGCGAGGATCGCACCCACCGCCACCTTGGTGCGGCGGGGAACCCGCGGGTCCTTCAGCAGCCTGGTCAACAGCTTGATCAGCGCCGGGACGACGGTGACGGCGTCCCGGAGCTGCACGGTTCGGTCGGTCATCGGTCCTCCTCGGTGAGCACGGCCGCCCCGACGGCGGCGGCCCACCGAGTGAACCTGGCCGCCGCCACGGGCGGTATGCGGCGATACGGTAGGCCACCGAGCTCGGTGATCAGACCTCGACCGACCGCTTCCAACAGTGGCTCTTCGACCACACCTCCCGCCACCACCACCTTGGCCGGGTCGAACACCAGGATCAGGTTCGCCACGCCCCGGGCCAGTCGTCGTCCCACCTCTTCGACAGCCAAGAGGGCCGACTCGTCGCCGTGGGCGGCAGCCGCCAGCAGATCGGATGCGTGCCGGCCGGGACCGAGCAGTTTCGACGCCGCCTGGTCGAGAACCCGACCCGACCCGCTCGTCTCCCAGCATCCGACCCGACCGCAGTCGCAAGTCGTCTCACCCCCGAGGTACATGTGTCCCGCCTCCCCGGCCAGGCCCGACCCCCGGTAGAGGCGGCCGTCGGCGATGATCCCCAGCCCGATGCCGGTCCCGACCGAGAGCACCAGAGCGTCGGAAACCCCGACCGCGGCCCCGTGGCGCACCTCGGCCACGGCGGCGGCGTTGGCGTCGTTCTCGACCACCACCTCCCTCCCGAGGCGCCCCGCCACCACACCCGGGAGGCGAGGGTCGACGTCCGAGGTGTGCGGCCCCCACAGAAAACGGCCGTTCTCCACCAGACCGGCCATCGCGATCCCGACCGAGGACACCTCGAACCGGTCGACCAGTCCCACCACCATTTCGACGAGGTCGCCGCCCCGGGTTTCCGCTCCCCGGTCGACGATCCGCGATCCGTCCCAGCAGACCCACTTGACGAAGGTTCCCCCGACGTCGACGCCCAGCCGTTTCACTCCACCTCGATGTCGATCCTGCGGACCGTCTCCTCCTCGGTCTGCTTCCGGGATCGGCTCAGCTCGTCGAGGAGAGCCTCCACCGCCTTGAGGCCTTCGATCCCCGCCTTCACGAGGTGTACCAGCGCCCGCCGGGTGCCCCGCCGGAGCGCATCCAGGGTGTCGTCGCTCATGCGCTGTCCCTCCGCCGCCGACGCCTGGAGGGACCGAACCGGACGGTCAACACCCCGTCCCTGAGCTTCGCCCCGGCGACCTGGCGTTGCCGCAACGAGTCGGGAAGGACCAGCGACCGCCGGTATGGACCGATCTCTATGTAGAGCTCGGCTCCCTTCATGAACACCTCGATGTCTTCCCGGTCGGCGAAGGGGACCTCCATCTCGACGTGGACCTCATCGCCGGCTTCCACCATGCGGAAGAGCCGGTGGGCCCGGAAGTCGAACACCGGATCCCGGTCGCCGTACAGCTCGGCTGCGAGGAGGCGAAGACGGTCGATGCCGACCATCTCGTCGTCGAACAGCCGCAGCCGCAACCGAGGCACCTCGGAGAACGCGGTGTCGATCGTCTGCAGGTGGGCGTGCTGGATCTCCCGCCAGCGGGAGAAGTAGGGGTCGGACACCTGGTCGGGGAGGATCCGGTTGACCACCACCCCGTCGACCCCGTAGGAGAAGAGACCCAGATACGTGTAGGTGCGCCGGGCCTCGTCGATGACCATCCTCTCGGGATTGACGACCAGCCGGGCGGTGGTCACCTCGGGGTCGCCCAGGAGGGCCTTCGCCTGTTCGATGCCGGCGAACACCGATTGGGCCGCCTGGAACACCTCGTCCTCCGGCAGGGGGATATCGGTGAAACGCCCGAGGATGGGCCGGGCCGCCCGCAGGATGCGGCGCTCGGCCGGCATGATCCTCTCGAAATACCAGGACAGCACCTCGGGAAGGCTGAGCAGACGGAGAGTCTCCGCGGTCGGGGCGCAGTCGACCACGATGGCGTCGTAGCGGCCGGAACGCGCGTTGCGGTTCACCTCGAGGAGGGCGAACAGCTCGTCCATGCCGGGGAAGACGAGGAACTCCTCTGCTTCCAGGCCGCCCACCCCACCCCAGTCGAACACGTCCATCAGCTGGTCGCGGATGGTCCCCCAGTGTCGCTCGAGCTGCACCTGGGTGTCGATCTGCTGTGCTTCGAGACTCTCGGTCAGAGCCGTCGGCTCGTCTCCCAACCGGGCGGCGAAAGCGTCGCCCAGCGAGTGGGCCGGATCGGTGGAGGCCACCAGGGTGCGGTGACCCAGGTCGGCCGACGCCAAGGCGGTGGCCGCGGCGACGGTGGTCTTGCCCACCCCCCCTTTCCCGGTGACGAGGACGATGCGCATGGTTGCCTCAGCGGGCAGCCAGCTCCTCGACCCGACGTCGCAGACCCCTCAGGGCGGTGCCGACGACCTGTTTCTCCGCCTGGCGTCGCAGGAAACCGGGAAGGCTGAATCGGGGTCTGGCTTTGAGGGCGTACACCACCTCGGTGCGTCCCTCACCGATGTCTCGAAAGGTGTAGGAGCCGACGAGCTCCTCCAGGTCGGGTCCGGGTTCGGCTTCCCACTCGATCCGGTGGGGTGGGTCGTATGTGTAGCGGAGGACGTAGCGGATCACCTTGACCCCGGCGTCGACCTCGAACCGGGCTCGGCGGGGCCGGCCCTCCTCGTCGACCTCGAGGACCTCGGTGGATCGCACGCCGGTCGCCCATTCCGGATAGGCGGCGACGTCCGCCGCGACCTGGAAACAGGCTTCGGCCGGGGCGTCGATCTCGATGGTCTGGACGGTTCCCTCGGCCATCCAGCGGGATGCTAGCCCGACCGGTCAGGGAAACCGCACGGGCCGTTTGGTGGCCCGGAAGTAGCCGACGTTTCGGCATCGGGTGCGTCCGACCCTCCAGCAGAGCGCCTGAGGCTGGTGCACGTCCCCGAAGAAGTGGTAGCGGGGCTGGGCGTCGAGCAGGTAGTCGAGGATCGGTCTGGAGGCCCTCTCCAGCCTTCCGGTCACCACGTCCCGGTGCAGCGGCGGCACCGCGGGCGGCAGGTGAGAGCACAGGACGTCTACCTCCCCTAGGCCGGCCAGCTTGGCCTCCATGTCCCGGTCGCTGACCTCCCCGGCCGCTCCCAGGGGGGTCGAGATGCCTCCCCCGACGAACCCGACCCGGAACCCTTCGATCTCGACGACCTCACCGTCGACGAACCGGGCGGTAGGGGGCAGCAGCTCGCGCAGCAGGTGGGGTCGGTCGACGTTCCCGTAGGTTACGTAGGCCGGGCAGTCTCCCAGAGCCTCGGCTACCTCTTCGTACTGCCGCCGGGCCGCGGCCTCGAACGCCTCGGCGGTCTCCTCGATCCGATCGGCCACCTTCTCCCGCCACAACCGCCGCATCAGCGCGTAGTCTCCCGCGGCCCGGGCCTTGGCGGTCTCCCGAGCGAAGTCGATACCCAGCACTTCGGCGGTCATTCCTTCCCCGGTCCGGTAGTCGACCAGGTTGAGGAGGTCGCCCAGGATCAGCAACACCTCACCGGAGGCCGCCACCTCGGCCAACGCGTCGAACGCCCCGTGCACGTCGGAGACGATCAGCAACCCTCACTCCTCCGGCACGCTGCGCCCGGCCCACCACACGGCCAGCAGGCAGCCGAAGACCGCCGCTCCCAGAGCCACTGGCCAGGTGAAGTCCCGCGGCGAGAACTCGGCCGACATGCCGGCCATCCCGAAACCGACCGCCCCGGCGACCACCCGGCGTCCCCGAAGTCCGAGCCGGAGTTCCGGGTCGATCCCCGGACGAGAGAGGGCGTCGGCCAGGCTCCGAAACAGGATCCACCCGACGAGGCCCACCACCCCGAGGACGAGCACCACCGCGTAGATCTTCACCATGGCCGACTCACCCGGTGACGGCCCCTTCGTCGGCGGACCCGACCAGTTTGGCGTACTTGGCCAATGCTCCCGACGTGTATCGGGGCGGGTGGGGTTTCCAGTCGGCCCGGCGGGCTTCCAACGTCTGTTCGTCGACGAGCAGGTCGAGTCGGCGGGCCGGTATGTCGACCCGGATGCGGTCTCCTTCCTCCACCAGACCCAACGGCCCCCCTACTTCGGACTCGGGGGACACGTGACCTATGCACAGACCGGTGGTCCCCCCCGAGAACCGACCGTCGGTGACCAACATGACGTCCTTTCCCAGCCCGGCTCCCTTGATGGCAGCGGTGATCTGGAGCATCTCCCGCATGCCCGGCCCTCCCTTGGGACCCTCGGTCCGGATCACCACCACGTCCCCCGGGGAGATCCGGTGGGCGAACAGGGCTTCGAGCGCAGCCTGCTCACCGTCGAACACCCTGGCCGGACCTTCGAAGGTCTCCAGGTCGATGCCGGCGATCTTCACCACCGCTCCCCGGGGAGCCAGCGAGCCGTAGAGGACCGCTATCCCGCCCTCGAAAGCCAGCGGGTCCCGGGGGTGCCGGACCACGTCCTGGTCGGCGGGGAAGTCGACGTCGGCCAGGTTCTCGGCCATGGTGCGTCCGGTCACGGTCAGGGTGTCCCCGTGGAGAAGTCCCTCGTCGAGCAGCGCTTTGAGCACCACCGGCACCCCGCCTATGCGGTCGATGTCGACCATGTGGTAGCGGCCGAACGGTTTGAGATCCCCGATGTGGGGGGTGCGGCGACTGATCCGGTCGAAGTCGGACAGGTCCAGGTCCACTCCGGCTTCCCGGGCGATGGCGAGGAGGTGCAACACCGCGTTGGTCGAGCCGCCCAGCGCCATCACCGTGGTGATGGCGTTCTCGAACGCCGGGCGGGTCATGATCTGCCGGGGACGGATGTTGGCTTCGAGCAGCTTCATGACCGCCCGACCGGATGCCACCGCGTAGTCCTCGATCCGAGGGTCGACCGCCGGGACGGAGGCGGAGCCTGGAAGGCTCATGCCGATGGCCTCCCCTACCGAGGCCATGGTGTTGGCGGTGAACATGCCGGCGCAGGAGCCGGCACCCGGGCAAGCCGCCTTCTCGATCCCTTCGAGCTCGGAGGGGTCCATCCGCCCTTCGGCCACCGCCCCGATCGCCTCGAACACGTCGACTATCGAGATGTCCCTGCCCCGGTATCGACCGGGAAGGCTCGAACCGCCGTAGAGGAACACCGCGGGCAGATTGGTGCGGGCCGCCGCCATGAGCATCCCGGGAAGGGACTTGTCGCACCCAGCGATGGTCACCATGCCGTCGAACCGCTCGGCGTGCATGACCAGCTCGACCGAGTCGGCGATGACCTCCCGGGAGACCAGCGAGGCCCTCATTCCTTCATGGCCCATCGAGATGCCGTCGGAGACGGCGATGGTGGTGAACACGAGCCCGACTCCGCCCTCCTGGCGGACGCCCTCCTTGGCCTTCTCGCAGAGGAACGGCCCGGTCACGTTGCAGGGAGTCACCTCGTTTCCGGCAGACACCAACCCGATCTGCGGCTTCGAGAAGTCCTCGTCGGTCAGGCCCACCGCCCGTAGCATCGCCCGGGCGCCGGCCTTGGCGTAACCCTCGGTGACGTCCTGGGAGTGGATCTTCTGTGGCATGCTCCGAGGTTAGACCCGCCGACCCGCCCGACCGTGGGGCTAACCTCCTGCGGTCGTGGTTCCCGTACTCCCCATCGTTCCCTTCGAGGTCCCGGCCGGCTTCGAGAGGCTGGTCGAGATGGCCTACGACCTCTGGTGGTCTTGGTCCCCGGAGGGCCGGGACCTGTGGGCCAGTCTCGACCCGGTCGAGTGGGAGAGGACCCACAATCCGGTTCATCTCCTCGCCTCGATCGAACCGACCCGGTGGGAGCAGATCCGCAACTCGGAGGTGGTTCTCGACCGATACCACGCCGCCCTCGACGCCTACGACTGGTACCACAACCGGGAAACCTGGTTCGACCGGGCCCCGAACAAGCCGTCGGGGCCGATCGCCTATCTGTGCACCGAATATGGGGTGCACGACACCCTCCCCATCTACTCGGGGGGACTCGGAATCCTGGCCGGCGACCATGCCAAGTCGGCGTCGGACATGGGGATCCCCCTGGTGGCGGTCGGGCTGCTCTACCGCCGGGGGTATTTCCGCCAGGAGATCGACCTGGACGGCGAACAGCAGCACTTCTACCCGGTGCTGGATCCCCGCCAGCTCCCTCTGCTGCCGGTGGCCTCCCCCACCGGGGGCCAGCTCCGGGTGGGGATCGAGTTCCCCGGACGAACCGTCCACGCCACGGTGTGGCGACTACAGGTCGGTCGGGTTCCCGTCCTGCTGCTGGACACCGACATCCCCGAGAATCACCCCGCGGACCGTCCGATCACCCATCAGCTCTACGTGGCCGGACGGGAGATGCGTTTCTGTCAGGAGCTGGTGTTGGGGGTGGGCGCGGTTCGGGCCCTCGCTGCGTTGGGGATCGAACCGGCGGTCTGGCACGTCAACGAAGGACACGCCGCGATGAGCGTGTTGGAGAGGGCTGCCCGACTGGTCGAAGCCGGCGAGACTCTCGAGAACGCCCGGGAGAGGATCCGCAACCAGACGGTGTTCACGCTCCACACCCCGGTGCCTGCAGGAAACGAGGTGTTCGAACGGGGCCTGGCCGCCAAGTACCTGGGACCGTGGGCCGCCCGGATGAAGGCCGACCTCGAGGAGCTGCTGGGTCTCGCGTCGGACGGGGCCGGCGATCGGTTCGATCTCGGTGCTCTCGCCATCCGCTTCGCCCGGGTCACCAACGGCGTCTCCCGCCGCCACGGTGAGGTGGTGACCGCCGACTGGCAGCATCTGATCGGCGGGCCAGCCCAGGCGGTGACCAACGGGATCCACACCCCCACCTGGGTAGGGCGGGAAGCCGGCGCCCTGTTGGTCCGCAAGGTCGGACGGTCGTGGCCCACCCGTCTCCTCGAGAACCCCGACCTGGTGGAGGAGGCGAGGTCCCTGCCCGACTCCCAGATCTGGAGCATGCACCGGCGCCGCAAAGAGCTGTTCCTGACCTATGCCCGGGAACGGATCCGCACCCAGCTGGCTCGTCTGGGTGCCGCCCCCGACGAGCTGCGGGCCGTCGACCAGCTCCTACCCGCCGACCGCCTCACTCTCGGTTTCGCCCGACGTTTCGCCACCTACAAGCGGGCCACTCTCATGTTCTCGGACACCGCCCGGTTGGAGTCGATCCTCACCGACCCCCAGAGACCCGTCCAGATAGTGATAGCGGGCAAGGCGCATCCCGCCGACCGTCACGGTCAGGAGTTCGTCCGGAGGATCGCCGAGTTGGCCGCGTCCCCATCGTTGCGGGGATACGTGGTGATGTTGGAGGACTACGACGCCCGGATGGCCCGCTACATGACCCAGGGGGTCGACGTATGGGTCAACAACCCTCGGCCGCCGCTGGAAGCGAGCGGCACCTCGGGCATGAAAGCCGCCATCAACGGGACGTTGAACCTGTCGGTGCTCGACGGCTGGTGGGTCGAGGGATTCAACGGGAAGAACGGATGGGTGTTCGGGTCGGCCGAACCCAACGGCGACTGGGAACAAGCCGACGCGGCGGATGCGGCCGCCTTCTACGACGTCCTGGAGAGAGAGGTGGTGCCGCTCTACTACGACCGTGACCCGGACGGGGTCCCGGTCGGTTGGACCGAGCGGATGAAGGAGTCGATCGTCTCGACGTTGGTCAGGTTCTCGGCTCACCGGATGCTGAAGGACTACTGGGAGATGGCCTACCTGCCGCTGGGCACGGGTCTGTTCGACAACTGAGCCAGAGCGGCCGAGGCCTCGTCCCGCACCTCGGCCGAGGGATCGTCCGACGCCAGTTCACTCAGCCGGCTGTGAGCCCGGGCTCCCCCCAGCTTGGCCATGGCCCACGCCGCATGACCCCGGAGCAGCGGGTCGGGATGCCGGGTGTAGGCGACCACCAACGGAAGATGGCCTACGTGGCCGACGTTTCCCAACGCCACCAGGGCGTTCCTCCTCAGGTAGGCCGGTTGCCTGCCCGGCAGGTAGAACCTGCCGAACCGGGAGAGGAGCTCCTCGTCGGTCGAGGTGAGGAGCTCGACCAGATCCACCCCTCCCCGTTCCGTCCGGGCGGTGGACTCGATGCGCTTCCCGGGGGGACACGCCTCGAGGCAGTCGTCACACCCGTACACCCGGTCGCCTACCGCTTCCCGCAGCTCCCGGGGGATGGGTCCGGGGAGCTGCAGGATCGCGGCGAGGCAGCGGCGGGCGTCCATGACCCCGGGGGCGATCAGGGCGCCGGTAGGGCAGGCGGGGAGACAGGCGTAACATCGT
>FLYL01004427.1_pt5 | contig 25040 bp, 20 predicted proteins | sample 1122611 | NCBI WGS metagenome assembly FLYL01 (sample SAMEA4346791, study PRJEB14843) | hot springs metagenome | biome: Terrestrial Biome; feature: Habitat; material: Sediment | place: India | collected 2012-06-12 | depth 1760 m
CGGTGGCCGAGCTCCTAGCCGACCCCGGATGGGCCACGGAGTCGCCCGCGGCCGACGGGTTCTGGGTGTTTTGGGAGACGATCCCCGCACTGGGGCGGCTCGCCACCGACCCGGCCTTCAGGTCTCATCGGGCGGCATGGACCGCGTTCTCCCAGACCCTGGAACGTCAACGCGAGCGGGATCCCCGTGTGACCCTTCGGGACTACTGGGAGATGGTCGGGGACCAGGACTTCGAACCCACCCCCCTGCTCTCTTACCGGGACGCCGGGGACGACCGGGTCACCCTCACGACGATGCACCAATCGAAGGGTCTCGAATTCGACGTGGTCTTCATCGCCGATGCGACCGAGGGTGTGTTCCCGGACCTTGGAAAGGGGGTGGGCGTGTTGGACACGCACCTCCTCGACCTCGCGGACCGCCGGGAACTCATGGGGATCAGGCTGGCCGAGGAGGCGAGGCTGGGCTACCTGGCGATGACTCGGGCTCGACGTCGTGTGGTGTGGACCGCGACCGCCTCGGGCATCGACGAGGGCGAAGACAGGCCGAGCCGTTTACTCCTCGCCGCCGCGGGAGTGGACGGCGTCGGCTCCGTCCCCCCTCCTCCCCGGTACGAGGGACCTCCGCTCACCGCCCGACAGGCCCAGGCCCGCCTGCGCCGCCTACTCGCCGATCCCCGTCGACCGGCCGGGCACCGTCTCGCCGCGGCCCAGGTGCTGGCCCACCCTCCCGTCCCGCTGTGGGACCCCAGACGGTTCGCCGGGATCCGCCGGCCTGGTCCCGACCGGGGGGTACTCGACGGGACGCCGATCCTCTCCCCCAGTCAGGCCGAGGCATATCTCGAGTGTCCCCGCCGCTACGTGTTGGAGCGACGCCTCGGATTGGGAGGCGAGAGCGGACCTTGGGCCCTCTTCGGCAGGCTGGTCCACTCCGTCTTGGAGGAGGCGGATCGTCGGGCTCTGAGCGAGGGACGTCCCCACTCGGACCTGCCGACCGCGCTGGCCGCCCTCGACCGAGTCTGGGGGGAGGGAGCCGACTTCGGGTCGGACACGATGAACCGGGTGTGGCGTCGCAAGGCGGTGGACCTCCTCCAGCGGCTCTACGAAGGGTGGCCCGAAGACGAATCCACCACCATCGCGGTCGAACACCCCGTGGCCTTCGAGCTGGGTGGCATACGCTGGGTCGGTCGGGTCGACCGGATCGACCGTCTCCCGGACGGCAGGGTCAGGGTGGTCGACTACAAGACCAGCTCCACCGCTCCCAGGTACGAGGACGTGGAGGCGTCGCTGCAGCTCGGCTTCTACGTCGCGGCGGTGGCGAGGGAGTTCGACTCCGAGGTCGTCGCCGAGATGTGGATCCCCAGAGCGCGCGGCAGGTGGCGGCGGCCCTTCGACCCTGGGCGTCTCGACGAAGTCGAGGAACGGCTCACCGAGGCGGCGAGGGGGATCCTGGACGAGGAGTGGACACCCCGAATGGGGAGCCACTGTCGGCGATGCTCGGTGCGGCTGGTGTGTCCGCTGTGGCCCGAGGGGAAGGAGGCGTTCCAGCGGTGAGACCGAGCAGAGAACAGCTCCGGGTCGTGGAGTCGCCCCTCGTGTCGCTGCGGGTCACCGCGACCGCCGGTACCGGCAAGACCTCGACCCTCGCCTGGAGGGTGGTGGAGCTGGTGACCCGGCACGGGGTCGATCCCGAAGCGATCCTCGGCCTCACCTTCACCAACAAGGCGGCCGAGGAGCTGGCCGACCGGATCCGGGCGATGTTGGGTGGTCGGATCGAAGTCGGCAGGGAGGTCGAGGTCCACACCTATCACGGTTTCGCCGCCTCGATCCTGCGCGAGTTCGGTGTCTTGGTCGGTATCGAGCGGGACACCCCGATCATCACCCCCGCCTATGCCCACCGCCTGCTCATGGACCTCCTCGACCGGTTCGACTGGGACTCCTTCGACCCGACGATCCCCGCAGCGGTGGATCGGATCCTGACCCTGGGCGGTCGACTGGCCGACAACCTGGTCGATCCCGTCACCGTGTTGGGCGCCGCGACGGAGGAGGAGCCTTGGCCCGCTCGAAAGGAGATGCTGGAACTCCTCTCGGCCTACGAGGAGGAGAAACGCCGGATGGGGGTGGCCGACTATGGGGATCTGATCACCAAGGCGCATCGCCTGGTGGTGGACCATCCGGACGTGGCCGAGAAGATCGCGGCCCGTTATCGGGCGGTCCTGCTCGACGAGTACCAGGACACCAATCCCGCCCAGAGGGAGCTCCTTCGCCGGTTGTTCGCCGGGAGGGTGCCGGTCACCGCGGTGGGCGACCCGTATCAGACCATCTACGAGTGGCGGGGAGCGTCCCCAGCCAACTTCGCCGACTTTCCCCAGCACTTCGCCAACCCCGAGGGACCGGCGCCCACCCTGGAACTGACGGTCAACCGGCGGTCCGGCTGGAAGATCCTGGAACTGGCCAACCGGCTGGTGGAGGAGCTGTCCGGGTCGGTTCGGTTGCGCCCCCGACCCGACGCCCTCCCCGGGTCGGTCGAGACCGCCTGGTTTGACACCGCAGTCCAGGAGGCGGAATGGCTGGCATCGACGATCGGTGATCTCCACGAGACGGGAACCGCATGGCGGGACATGGCGATCCTGTTCCGCAAGAACAAGGACATGCTCCTCGTGCATCAGGCGTTGGCCGTCCACGACATCCCCTTCGAGGTCGCCAACCTGGGTGGGCTCCTGGGCGTGCCGGAGGTGGTGGATCTGCATGCCTGGCTTCGTCTCCTAGAACGGCCCGACGACGGCCCGGCGGCGGCCCGCATCCTCCTCGGGCCCAGGTATCGGCTGGGTTTGGCCGACTTGGCGGTGATCAGCCGACAGGTGCGGCTGAGCGTCGACCCGGCCGACCCGGATCGAGAGGTCCCCATCGGAGTCGCGGAGGTGGTGGATCGCTTGGAGGGATTCGAAGGCCTCTCCGACGAGGCACGGGCCCGCCTCGAAGAGTTCCGATCCGAATACGGAGAGCTGGTCGCCTCCGCCCAGCAGCTTTCGCTGGTCGAGCTCTGCCGCACGATCCTGGATCGAATCGGGGCTTGGGACGAGATCGAAGCGATGGAGCCGAACTCGGCGCTGTCCGCTCGACTCAACCTCCACAGATTCCTCGACCTGGCCGAGTCGTGGAGTCCCTTGGATGGACGACCCACCCTTCGGGCGTTCCTCGCCCACCTGGAAGCGCTCGACCAGGAGCACGCCGAGGAGCTCGACACCGCCCGGTTGTCAGGCGCCGACGCGGTGACGCTGATAACCGTCCACCGGGCCAAGGGCCTCGAGTGGCCCGTGGTGTTCCTGCCCGCCGTCTACCGGGGGAACTTCCCCACCCGGGGAGGAGCCTACGACGATCCGACCTCCCGACCGGAGAGCCTGCCCTTCGAGTTCAGGCTCGATCCGGGACCGCCCGAGTCCGCCGACCTCCGGGAATGGTTGCAGCAGAACCGGATCCGGCAGGAGTGGCGTGTGGCGTATGTGGCCGTCACACGGGCCAAAGAGCGGCTGTACGTCACCGGTGCCCATTGGTACGGACACCCGGAGCCCAACCAGAACCCGGTTCCGCCCTCCGAGCTGTGGGAGCACGCAGCCGGTGTGGGTTCGACGATCGGGGATCCGCCCGGAGAGCCGCCGCCCCGACCCGAGGTGATGGTGGTGGGCACCCCATCGACAGCAGCGGAGGATCCTCTCCTGGGCGAAGACCCCAACCGTTTCCTCGAAGAGGTGGTGGAAGATCCCGAGCTACCCCGACGGGTGGCCGAGGAGCGAGGGGTGGTCGCCGAGTACCACACCGCGGTGGAAGACCACCGGCAGCTCGTGCTCGACATCTCGGTGCCCCGTACCGTGGAGCCGGCGACCCGAATGGAGATGTCGGCGACAGGCCTGGTCACCTACCGGACCTGCCCCCGGCGCTTCTACTGGACCGAGGTGGACCGTCTGCCTCGTCGTGGCGGCCGGGCCGCTACCCGGGGAGTGCAGATCCATCGACGCATCGAGTTGCACCTGCGAGGCAGGGTCCCCCTGGAAGAGTTGGATCCGGAGCTGTACGACGCGGTGGAGTGGGACGGCGCACAGACCACCGGAGCCGATCCCTTCCGGAACTTCCTCGCCTCCCGTTTCTCGGAGCAGCCGCCTCTCCTGGTCGAAGCTCCCTTCCATCTCGTCCTGGAACCGGATGTGGTGATCCGGGGAAGGATCGACGCCGTGTACGACCGGGGAGACCATTGGGAGGTGGTCGACTTCAAGTCGGGCCGCAAACCGGACGGTCCGGTTCCTCCGGTTCAGCTCCAGGTCTACGGCCTGGCCATCCGGCACGTCGAATTCGGCCGCCCCAGACCCGACCGGCTCAGGCTGACCTTCGCCTACCTGGGAGGGAACACCTGTGAGGAGGTCACCTACGTAGCCGATGCCGAGTGGTTGGAAGAAGCACGAAGGGAGATCGAAGACCTGGTGGGCGGAATCACCGAGGGCCGGTTCGATCCGGCCCCGTCGCCGGCTTGCCGCAACTGCGACTTCGTCCGGTTCTGTCCCCCGGGAGCCGAGTATCTGTCGGCGGAATGAGGCTCACACCACCCGACCCGAAGACGTGGCTATCACGAAGGTCACCGGCCCCTGGTTGACCAGATCGACTTCCATGACGGCGCCGAACACGCCGGTGGCCACGGAGAGCCCTTCGGACCGCAGCCGGTCGACCAGGATCTGGAGGAGACGCTCGGCTTCTTCGGGGGGTGCCGCCCGGTCGAAGGACGGGCGCCGGCCTCGCCGCAGGTTGGCGGCGAGGGTGAACTGACTCACTACGAGGAGGCTCCCGCCCACCGCGTAGATGTCGAGGTTCATCCGACCTTCCGGGTCGCTGAACACCCTGAGGCCGGCGAGCTTGTCGGCCAGGGCTGCCACGTCGGCTTCGGTGTCACCCTTTTCCACCCCGACGAAGGCGCAGAGGCCGGGACCGATGCTCGAGACGGCCACTCCGTCGACCCGTACCTGGGCCCTGGAAACCCTCTGGACTACCGCACGCACGGCCCGGCCGATTCTGGCATCCTTTTCGACGTGGCCGCTCCCGTCCTCCCCGACGAACCCCCTCTCGACCCAACCAGGCCTCTGGTGGTGCTGGTCGACGCGGCCTCCCGCTTGGAGCAGGACATCCTGGTGGGATGGGCCGAGAGGGTGGGGGGTGGTGGGGTGGAGACCATCGATCTGCTTCCGTCCCGCCGACCCAACCGCCTCCGCCGGCGGCGCACCGACCCGCGGCTCGCTGCCCGACTCCAGAGAGGCGACGATCCGTTGGTCGTGCCGGTCCGCCTGGCCTGGTTTCCACCCGAGCGGCACGGGATGCGCACCGCCTCGTGGGTCGACCTGCTGAAACTCGGGGATCCCCGGGACCCGAACGCCGTCCGCCAACACCTGATCGTCCGTCTCCACGCCGACCGGGTTCGGATCGTCGTCGGACAGGGAGCCCGGGCCGACGAGCTGTTGGAGGCCTGGCGCACCTCACCCGAGGCGGTGAGTCTGGTCACCTTCGTCACCCGGCGGGCCCATCTGGCCCTGGAGAGGGCCGAACGTGCGCTCCGGGGCAACCGGTACAAGGTCCCCCGTTTCGTCCGGGAAGAGATCCTGGACAGGGCCGAGTTCCGAGACGGTGTGGTGCGGATCGCCGGGGAGCAGGGAATGCCCCCCGAGTTGGCGTTCGCCCGGGCCCGTTACTACCTGAGGGAGATCGCGGCGTCCCACAGCACTTTCGTGATCGACCTGGTGGCCACCGCCATCCAATGGCTGTACCGGCTCGGCTATGGGGCCATCCTGTACGACCCCGACGAGCTGCGGAAGGTGACCGCGCTGGGCGAGAGTCATCCGCTGGCGTTCCTCCCCTCCCACCGCTCGATGATGGATCGTCTCAGCCTCCAATACGTCCTGTGGCAGAACGACCTGCCGCCGAACCACACCGCGGCCGGGATCAACATGAACTTCTGGCCGGTGGGACCGCTGATACGCCGCACCGGTGCTTTCTTCATACGACGGAGCTTCAAGGACAACCCTCTGTACAAGTTCGTCCTCCGCTCCTACCTGGACTATCTGTTGGAGAAGCGGTTTCCCCTGGAGTGGTACATGGAGGGGGGCAGGTCCCGCACCGGGAAGCTGCTCCCCCCTCGGTTCGGTCTGCTGAGCTGGGTGGTCGACTCGGTGCGGAGGGGCAAGGCCGACGACCTCTATCTGATCCCGACCGCCATCACCTACGACCAGATCCAGGACGTGCACGACTACGCCCACGAAGCCCTGGGAGGGGAGAAGCGTCCCGAGAGTTTCGCCTGGGCGGTGTCGGCGATCCGCTCGCTTCGGATCGGCTACGGGAACATCCACATACGGTTCGCCGAGCCGGTGTCGGTGGGTCGGGACGTGGCCGAACTGTCAGGGGAGGGTGACGAGGTCACCCTCGACCTGCAGAAGCTCGCCTTCGAGGTGATGTACCGGATCTCGGAGGTGACGCCGATAACTCCCACGTCCCTGGTCACCGCCGCCACCCTGGCCGATCCGGAACCCACCGTGTCCCGGGTCACGGCACGGTGCACCGAGCTGTGCCGGTACGTGGACGAGATGGGTTTCCCGGTCACCGAGCCCCTAGAGCTCCACCGACCCGAGCGGGTGGCTTCCCTGCTCGCCCAGCTGGCTCGCCACGGGACCGTCACCTTGGAGGACCAACACGTCAGGCTGAGCCGTAGACAGGCGATCGAGGCCTCCTACTACCGGAACTCGGTGGTCCATCATTTCGTTCCCGGGGCCATCACCGAACTGGCCCTGGCCGGGAGCGGCGACCCGTTCGACGAGGCCCTGGCGATCCGGGACCTGCTCAAGTTCGAGTTCTTCTTCCCCGCCAAGGCCCGGTTCCTGGAGCGGATCCGAGTCGAACTGGAGCGGATCGACCCCCACTGGGAAGACCTGGTGGCGACCGACCGGCGGAAGCTGCTCGAGTCGTGCCGTCCCCTCCGTGCCCATTGGACGCTCCTCCCGTTCCTGGAGGCCTATCTGGTGGTGGCCGAACAGCTCGCGGTCGACGGACCCGCCGACGAGCGGGAGTTCCTCGCCGCCTGCCTGGAACGGGGCCGCCGAGCCATCGACGAGGGTCGGCTCCGGAGCCCCGAAGCCGTCTCCAAGCCGCTGTTCCAAACCGTGTTGCGTCTGGTCGAGAACCGGAGGTTGGACACCCCGGAGAGCCGGCAGGCGTTCCTGGAGGAGGTCCAGGACCTGGTGGGGCGGAGCCGACGGATCGCCGAACTCGAGAACGTGTCGGTCTAGTCGCCGAGGGCGCCGACCTGGCGCCCGGTGGGTTCCGCTCAGCAGAACCAGGGTTCGGTCATCCGGGGTCGCCCCGACGTGGCACCCGCCGGGATCACCTCGGAGGCGGGAAGGTCGAGGAGCTCGGCGCTCCGAGCCCACATCTCGGTAAGGGTCGTTCCCGGGTCCTCTCCCCGATCGGCCGCCTCCGCTGCCAGCTCGGCCAACGTCGCCTGCACCCGATCCAGCTCCGGATGGGCGTACTCCCATCGGTAGGTGAGACCCACCGGGTCGTAGTCGCCCAGGTAGGGAACCATGTCGGGCAGGTCGAGGAGGAGCGACCCGTCGGGAACCAGGAGACGGATCGACAGCTGGACCGGGTCGGTGGTGGCGGCCAGGTCGTGGTCGGCGAGGAACCGGAACACCCCAAGGAGATCGTCGGGACGGGTCCATGGGGTGAACGGCAGCCACGACGCCCTGATGTCGATGCCCACCCGCCGACACTCCTCCACCGCTCGGGCCATGTCGGCGACCGTGTGGCCCTTGTCGAGGAGCCGGAGGATGTGGTCCGACACGGTCTCGAAGGCGGAAACGACGAACAACACGTTGCTGGCGGCCAACGTCTCGAGTAACCCGGGGTGGGCGAGTAGGTGCTCCACCTTCACGGTCACGTCGAAGGTGAGGTCGGGAAAGGTACGGTGGACGGCGTCGATCACCTTGGCTGCGTAGACCGGCGCGTTGAGGAAGTCGGGATCGCCGAAGCTGATGTGGCGGGCTCCCATGTCGACGAGCTGGGCCACGTCGCTCACCACCGGCTCCACACCTACGATCCGGAACAGTCCGTCGTAGACCGCCGGGACCGGACAGTGGCGACACCGGTGGCGGCATCCATGGCTGGCCTCGACGTAGCCCGCCAGACGATGCTCGTCCCCGATCTGGAGGTGGCTGTACCGGTCGAGGGGAGGGAGCAGGTCTCGGCGAGGCACCCCGAACTGCTGCACGGTGAGGTCGACCTCCACCCCACGGTCGAGATCGGCGAACCAGGACACCAGACCTGGCAGGTACTCGCCCACTATCGCCTTGTCGATAAGACGGGCCACGGTTCTATCCCGGGCCACCGCCGCGTAGAGCCCGTAGAAGGCGATGGGGAGGTCGGGTCGACGCTCCCGGATCTTCTCGGCGAGTGGCACCGCCAACCGCATTGCGGTGTGCATGGGCACCGAAACTGCCACCGCGTCCGCCCAGTCGACCAGATCCTCCCTGTAGGGTTCCACCTGGAGGTCCAGCGCCCGGACGTCGTGGCCTGCCTCGGTCAACGCCGCGGCGGCTGACGCCACCCCGAGGGGTTGATGACCCATCTCGTAGGTGGAGACCAGTAGTGCCCGCATCGGCTCCATCGTAGGGGCGATACCCCGGACCACTTCGCGGGACCGTCACTAGGCTGGAAACTATGACCGATCTTGCACCCCGGAAGGTCAACGCCTACATCGACGGGTTCGTCCACCAGCTCCACGACATAGATCCGGTGGAGACACGCGAGTGGCTCGAGTCGCTCGACGAGGTGATACGACATGACGGGCCGGGGCGGGCCCGCTTCCTGCTGGCCAAGCTGATGGAGCGGGCCCATCAACTCGCCCTCGGGGTGCCGGGCACGGTCAGCACCCCCTACATCAACACGATCCCGCCGGAGGAAGAGCCCGAGTACCCGGGAGACGAATGGATGGAGAAGCGGATCCGCCGATTCATCCGGTGGAACGCCGCAGTGATGGTGATCAAGGCGAACCATCACGAGAAGGGCATCGGAGGCCACCTCTCCACCTTCGCTTCGTCGGCGCTCCTCTACGAGGTGGGCTTCAACCACTTCTTCCGGGGCAAGGACGACGGGTTCCCGGGCGACGCCGTCTACGTTCAGGGACACGCCGCTCCCGGCATCTACGCGCGAGCCTTCATCGAACGGAGACTCGACGAGCGTCACCTCGACAACTTCCGCATGGAGATCGGGGGTGGCGGCCTCTCTTCGTACCCACATCCCCGTCTGATGCCCGACTTCTGGGAATACCCCACGGTGTCCATGGGCCTCGGACCCATCAACTCGATCTACCAGGCCAGGTTCTACAAGTACCTGCACAACCGGGGGATCGACGACACCTCCCAATCCCGGGTGTGGTGCTTCCTCGGCGACGGGGAATGCGACGAGCCCGAAACCCTCGGTTCGATCTCGCTGGCCGCCCGGGAAGGTCTGGACAACCTGATCTGGGTGGTCAACTGCAACCTCCAGCGACTTGACGGCCCCGTCAGGGGGAACGGGAAGATCATCCAGGAGTTGGAGGCGATCTTCCGGGGGGCCGGCTGGAACGTGATCAAGGTCATCTGGGGATCGGATTGGGATCCCCTCCTCGCCGCCGACCACGAAGGTGTCCTGGTGGAGATCATGAACAACACAGTCGACGGCGAGTACCAGCGTTACAAGGCCGAGGACGGGGCCTACGTGCGGAAGCACTTCTTCGGCAAGGACCCACGGGCGTTGAAGCTGGTGGAGCACATGTCGGACGAGGAGATCTGGAACCTCCGTCGGGGTGGCCACGATCCGAGGAAGGTCTACGCCGCCTACAAGGCGGCGACGGAGATGCCCGGCCCCACCGTCATCCTCGCCAAGACCATCAAGGGTTGGACCCTGGGTCCCGACGTCGAGGGCCGAAACGCGACCCATCAGATCAAGGAACTCACCAACCGCCAACTCCTCGACCTGCGGAACCGACTCCACCTCGAGGAGGAGATCCCCGCCGAGTCCTTGGAAGGGGATCGAGATCCGCCCTACTACCGGCCTCCGGTCGACTCCCCCGAATACCAGTACATGATGGAGTGCCGGAAGCGCCTCCACGGGTCCCTGCCCGCCCGGGTGGTCCGGATCAGGAATCCGCTCGCACCGCCGAGCGACGAGGCATTCGAAGACCTGTACCGTGGTTCCGAGAAGGTCCCTGCGTCGACCACCACGGCTTTCGTGCGGCTCCTTCGCAACCTCTGCCGCCTCCCGGATTTCGGACCCCGCGTGGTGCCGATCGTGCCCGACGAAGCCAGGACGTTCGGTATGGACTCCCTGTTCAGGGAGCTGAAGATCTACGCCTCGCAGGGGCAGCTGTACGAGCCGGTCGACGCCAAGATGCTGCTCGCCTACATCGAGTCCCAGGACGGGCAGATCCTCGAGGAGGGGATCACCGAAGCCGGCTCCACCGCTTCGTGGACCGCGGTAGCCACCTCATATGCCACCCGTGGGGTCCCGATGGTTCCCTTCTACATCTTCTACTCCATGTTCGGGTTCCAGCGGGTGGGGGACCTGCTGTGGGCCGCGGCGGATGCCAGGGCCCGGGGCTTCCTGCTCGGAGCCACCGCGGGCCGAACCACCCTGCAGGGCGAGGGCCTACAGCACCAGGACGGCCACTCCCACGTGTTGGCCTCGGTGGTTCCGACGTGCCGTGCCTACGACCCCGCGTTCGCCTACGAGATGGCGGTGATCGTTCGGGACGGGATCAGGCGCATGTACCTCGAAGACGAGGACGTGTACTACTACCTGACCTTGTACAACGAGAACTACCTGCAGCCCCCGAAACCGGACGGGGTCGACTCCCAGATCGTCGAGGGCTTGTACCGATGGGAAGCGGCTCCGGAGGGCCGTCTCGGGGCCACCATCCTGTTCTCGGGAACCGCCTTCCTGGCAGCTCGCGACGCTCGGGACGAACTCGCCGAACACTACGGTGTCGGGGCCGAGCTCTGGTCGGTGACCTCCTACAAGGCACTACGGGAAGAGGCGCTCGAGGTCGACCGGTGGAACCTGCTCCACCCCGATCGACCCCGGCGTGTTCCTCTCGTCACTCGCCGCCTGGCAGAGGCTCCCGGACCCAAGGTGGCGGTGACCGATTTCATGCGGATGGTGCCCGAGCAGGTGGCCCGATGGGTTCCCGGCACGTTCGTGCCGCTGGGCACCGACGGGTTTGGCCGCTCGGACACCCGGGCCAAGCTTCGCCGCTTCTTCGAGACGGACGCGTCCCACATCGTCCTGGCGGTGCTGTCGTCTCTGTGCAGGGAGGGGAAGATCGACTCGTCGGCGGTGGAGGACGCGGTTCGCCGATACGGGTTGGACCCCGAGGTGGCACCGCCCTGGCAGCGCTGACCACTCTATGTGACGGTCGGCGTGTTCGAGCGAATATTCCAGCGGGATTCCGCGTGAGGTGGGATGAGCTCCCCGTCGATCGGCTCGGCCGTGGGCGCGTCCAACCTTCATCTTGTCAGCTTCGCCAACCTGCCCGGGACGACAGCACGAACTCGACGACACCAAGTTCCCCCGGGCAACCCAACCACCGAGATCCGGCCAGACAGGCTCAGGACTTCTCCACGTTGCTTCTCAGCCAAGCGTCGATCGTCTGCCGGTTGAGTGCGCCCGCCTCCATCAATCCGATGATGAATCGGTGGTGTTCCAGCGAGTCGCCGCCCAGTTCGAGTCCGTGTAGCCGGAGATGCACATCTGCCGCAGCGAGGGCGGTGCGCTTGTTGCCGTCGATGAACGGGCGGAGTTGGATGAGGCTCTCGAAGAGCGCCGCCGCTTCGGCGATGGGATCCTCGTAGTAGCCGGTCTGAGGGCGGAATACCGCGGCTTCCAACGCTCCCATGTCACGCACTCCGTCAGCGCCGCCGAACTCGTCGATCAGTAAGGCGTGGATCGCCAGGACGTCGACGACCGTGAGATAGTCGGCCAACCTATTCGGCCAGCTTCTGGTAGAGCTTCCGGTGGCGGGCTATGGAAGCCTTGGCATGAGCGATGACGTCGGCCCGCGGGGCTTCGCCCTTCTTTCTCGCCACCCATTCGGCTAGAGCCTCGTTCAAGACCGCCTGGAACTGGCGCCCCTCCTCCCGGGCTATGCGACGAACCTCCTCGAGGAGCTCGGGTCTCGCCTGGGAAGAGAACTTCTGCATCGGCATGGGATCATGCTACATCTTGACATATCATCATGGTGGGTCCGGGTCGGGGAGCCCCGAACAATCCGGCCGGATTAGCCGACACACCCGGCGGACCACCTGTCCCCTCCATGTTGTCGCGCAGTCTCCCTAATGAACCCCGTCCACGACACCGATAAGAGTCCACATGGAGACGACCCGCTGGCGCGCCCGTCCTTGGACGGCGTTCGCCGTCCGGGTGGCGGTCTTCGTCCTGCCGATCCTGGTGGGCATGGCGGCGGGCACGGGTCTGGCCCGGCTCCTTCGACCTCCCACCAACGTATGGGAGGTGGCAGGCTGGTGGTTACTGGTGATAGTCGTCGCCTCCACGGTGGCGACGCTGGTGGACCGATGGGTTAGAAGGGCCTTACCCCTCGCTGCGCTGTTCGAGCTGACGCTCACGTTTCCCGACCGGGTGCCGTCTCGGTTCAAGGTGGCGCTTCGGGCCGGCTCGGTCAGCCGGCTCCGGGATCGGGTGGATCGGATGCGGAGAGGCGAAGAGGTGGAGACGGGCGAGGCCGCCGAGCTGATCCTCGCCTTGGCGGCGGCGCTCTCCCGCCACGACCCTCGAACTCGGGGCCATTCCGAGCGGACACGCGCCTATGCCGACCTGATCGCCCGTGAGATGGGTCTGGACGCCGACGACCGGGATCGTCTCCAGTGGGCGGCTCTCCTCCACGACGTCGGCAAGCTGTCGATCCCCTCCGAGGTCCTGACCAAGACCACGAGTCTCGACGATGCGGAATGGGAGCTGGTCCGCACACACCCCGAAGCCGGTATGGAGTTGATCAGACCGATCGAGGGATGGCTGGGACCGTGGGCCAAGACGGTGGAACACCATCACGAACGGTGGGACGGTTCGGGCTATCCCCATGGGCTGTCCGGGGAGGACATCACCCTCGGCGCACGGATCGTGGCGGTCGCCGACGCCTACGACGTCATGACCGCGGGGAGGACCTACCGGCGGAGACTCGCCCCCGCCGAGGCGAGGTTGGAGCTGCTCAGCCACGCCGGAACCCAGTTCGATCCGAAGGTGGTGAGGGCCTTGATGAACGTTTCGTTGGGGGATCTGAAGAAGGTGGCGGGTCCCTTGGCGAGCCTGGGCGAGGTACCGGGGGTGAGAGGGTTGTCACAGGTGGGCCGGGATGTGGTCACCGTTCTCACCTCCACCGCGTTGATGGCTTCGATGCTCGTCGCAGGGGCGGTTCCCACTCCCTCCGAAGTTGCGCCTCTCGAGCTCGCTCGGATCATCATCGCCGGGGCCGAACTGAGCCCGGATCCCCGGCAGGTGACCACCACTTCTCCGCAGGAACCCGGAGTCCCCATCGACCCGACGCCTTCGTCGTCGGCGACGGGGAGCGGTGGAACGTCCGGGGGTCCTACCGTGGAGCCGACCTCGACTTCGACATCCACCACCGGGACGGCACCGCCCGGCCCCTCCACGTCGACGACGTCGCCCCCCAGGTCCACCACCACGACCACCAGCACCAGCACCAGCACCACCACCAGCACTATCACGACCACCACCACCACCAGCACCACCACCAGCACCACCACATCCACCACCACGACGACAACGACGACGACCACGACCACCCCCCTGGTGGTGGCCCACGACGACACCGCCTCCACCAGACCGGGCCGGGTGGTGGTGATCTCCGTGGTCGCCAACGACGAGGGGCCGATCGATCGGGCCACCCTGGAGATCGTGTCCGGTCCCACCGAGGGTGGGAGCGCTCAGGCCGGCTCCAGCGGCAACGTGAGGTACCGGGCCCCGGAGGGCTGGTCCGGGGTGGACACCTTCACCTATCGCATATGCGACTCGACCCGGACCTATTGCGACACTGCGGTCGTGAGGGTCGAGGTGGGTTGAAAGGAAGTCCTAGCGTCGCCCGATGAGACGTCGCAGCCAGGCCCACAGGCTCCTCAACAAGAGAGTGAACCCACGAACCTCCGCAGCCTTGACCTGCGCGGCCTCTTCCGGTGTCTCGGCGGTCAGCTTCCCTTCGACACAGTCGACGAACTCGCCGATGAGCCGGTTCGACATCTCGTTGATGAGACCGGTCCTCCCGAATTGGGCCGCAGCTCCCGACAGGATCACGTCGGCGTCGATCACGACCCGGGTGCCCCCGTTCTCCGGGGTGAGTCGGTACTCGACCTTGACTTGACCGCGGCTGCCGCCCCGACGGTCCACTCCCTTACCTTCGATGGTGCCCGACCTCTCGGCCGGGTTGGGAGTCACCTTGGCCTCCCCCTCGAAGGTGGCCGTCATCGGCCCCAACTTGACCGACACCTTCCCGGAGTACACACCGTCGCCCTTGTCCTCCAACAGCTCGGCTCCCGGAAGACACTGGGAGACGGCCGGCACGTCCTGGAAGAAAGCCCAGACCGTATCGGGCGGGCTGGCCACCGTGAACTCGTGGGTGATCTTCACTCGTCTCCTCCTGTTCGGATCAGCTTCGGCCCTTTGCGATCCCTGAGCCTCCCTCCCGGCTTTCCCCTCCGGACAGCCAGGATCTCTGCCATTATCGCCCAGGCGATCTCGTCCGGCCCCTCGGCCCCGATGTCGAGACCCGCCGGTCCGTGCAGTTTCGCCAGGTCCGCCTCGGTAGGACGAATCCCCTGCTCCTCCAGGTCGGCGAGCAGGCGACGCAGCCTCTCACCCGGGCCGAGGGCGGCTATGTAGGCGACGTCGGTGCCCAACACCGCCCGCAGGTAGTCCAGGTCCCGGAGGTAATTGTGGCTCATCAACACCACGTAGGTTCGGCTGTCGAGCTCCACCGCGTCGGCGAGGGCCGAAGGTCGTGAGTGGACCAGCCGGGCTGCCTGGGGGAACCTCTCCCGGGTGAGGAACTGCCGCCGATCGTCGACCACGGTCACCTCGAAGCCGAGGCGCGCCCCGAACTCGACGACCGGGGACGCGTCGTGCCCCGCTCCACACACGACCAGTCTGGATGGCGCTCCCACCACTTCGATCATGTACCGGACCCCCGATATCTCCTCCACCCTGGGCCAGCCCTCGTCCAGGGCCGAAGTCGCCGCCCGTGCGATCTCGTCCGGGCCATCCGAGTCGGCGCGGTCGACGAACCAGCGTCGACCGGGTCGGGACAGGTCGTGGACGACGGCGAGGGGTCTCTGCTCGGCCCTCGCCCTGACGATGCGGTGAGCGAGGGGCCGGGCGGAGGCGGCCGGTTCCACCAGAAGCTCGGTCACGCCGTTGCAGCCGATCCCCCAACCCCAGATCGCCTCGTCGTCGGCCGTCAGGTCGAAGGTGACGATCTCGGCCACGCCGCCGGCCATCACCCGTTCAGCCACCGCCCTCAGGTCGGAGTCGAGGCATCCTCCAGAGACGGTGCCGACGCTCACCCCGTCGGCCCGGACGAGCTGACGGGCACCCAGCCCCCGGTAGGTCGACCCCCGGGTACCTACCACGGTGGCGAGGGCGAAGTCGTCGGTGTCCCTGCCCAGGATCGACTCGACGATCTTGTCCAGCTCGGTGGTCGGGGCAGAGCTCGGGTCTCCGGTCATGGCGCCGGTCAGCTTATCGGTCGCCCAGGTAGGCGGCCGGATCGCGCTCGAAGGTACGCAGGCAGGAGGCGGCGCAGAAGTGGAAGGTGCGACCGCCATGGGTGGTGGAGAAGCGGGAACGGTTCGGGTCGACGGTCATCCCACAGACCGGGTCGACCGTCTCCAGGCGGGCCGTGGACCGGGCGGGGGGTTGCAACCTCCCGCCGGCTTCCCACGAGACCAGCTCGGCGAGGATCGAGACCGATATCGCTTCGTGACGTACCGGTCCCAGATCCAAGCCCGCGGGCGCACGGACCCGTGCCAGGTCTCCCTCCGAGACTCCCCGGTCACGTAGCCACTCGAACACTGCATCGACCCGTTTGGGTGACGCGACCAGACCGATATAGGCCGCATCGGTCCCGAGGGCGGCCTCCAGGGCCGGTTCGTCGTATCGGCCCTGGGTGGCGACCACCACCGCGCTCCCCTCACCGACCGGACCCATGTCGACGTCGTCGGCAGTACTCACCCTCCAGCCGAGCAGCTCCGCCATGCCGGCGAGGATCCGGGTCATCGGGGAGTCGCCTACGACGTGGACATGGGGTGGGGGCAGCACCGGTTCCACGTAGACCTCCATCGCTCCCTCCGAGGCACAGGCCATGGGCACGCCCACCACCCCGCTCCTCGGATCGTCCTCACCGAGACTGAGCAGCCGGGGCCGACCGTCCTGGAGGGCCTCCAAGGCCTGCTGCACCACGGTCGGGGTGGCGCATGCTCCGCCGATCCATCCTTCCACCGTTCCGTCGAGGTGGATCACAGCCTTGGCGCCCACCTGACCCGAGGTCGGCCCTTCCCTCCACGTCACGGTCGCGAGGGCGAACGGCTCTCCTGCCGCCTTGAGTTGGGCGACCCGGGTGAACAGGTCCATTCAGGGTTTCACCGCCACTCCCTGGATCGCACCCCACACCCGATGGGGCAGAACAGGCATGTCGATGTTCTCCACCGGGTGGCCGGCCCTGCGGAGCGCGTCCAGCACTGCGTTCACGTAGGCGGCCGGAGAGCCGACCGTGGCCGACTCCCCGACCCCTTTGGCGCCGAGGGGATGGTGGGGTGACGGGGTCACGGTGGCTCCGAGTTTGAAGCGGGGTGTCTCCCAGGCGGTGGGCACCAGGTAGTCGAGGAAGTTGGAACCGATGCAGTTCCCCTGCTCGTCGAAGGTGATCCACTGCATGTTGGCCTTGGCGAATCCCTCCGTCAGCCCACCCATGATCTGACCTTCCACGATCATCGGGTTGATTCGGACTCCGCAGTCGTCCACCGCGGCCATGTCGACCACCTTCCAGGTGCCGTCTCCCGGGTCTACCTCCACCACCACGATGTAGGAGCCGAAGGGGTAGGTCATGTTCGGGGGGTCGTAGTAGCAGACGTCCTCCAGTCCCGCTTCCAGCCCTTCCGGAGGGTTGGTGTACGCCGCGAACGCCACCTCTTGGATGGTGACTCCCTTGTCTGTGCCCCTGACGAAGAACCGGCCCGCTTCCCATTCGAGGTCGTCCTCGGAGGCTTCCAATAGATGGGCCGCGATCTTCTTCGCTTTCTCCCGGATCCGTCGGGCCACCACCGCGGTGGCCGCACCACCCACCGGGGTGGAGCGGGAGGCGTAGGTTCCCAGACCGTAGGGAGTGTTGTCGGTGTCCCCCTCCTGCACCTTCACGTCGGTGTAGGGGATCCCGAGTTCTTCGGCGACGATCTGGGCGAACGTGGTCTCGTGACCCTGACCCTGAGTCCGGACCCCCAGCTTGAGTATCGCCTTGCCGGTGGGGTGGATCCGCAGCTCGGCGGAGTCGAACATCTTGATGCCGGCGATGTCGTACTCCTTGGAGTTGCCGGCACCCACCACCTCCGTGAACGAGGCTATCCCCACCCCGTACAGCTTGCCTTCGGGGTGGCCTTCGGCCTGCTTCCGGCGCCAGCCCTCGTAGTCGACCAGTTTCATCGCCTCCCGGAGGGCGGTGTGGTAGTCGCCCGAGTCGTAGACGAAGCCTGTCGGCGACCGGTACGGGAACTGCTCGGGGCGGATGAAGTTCTTCATCCTGAATTCCGCCGGGTCCATTCCGAGCTTCCAGGCGGCGTTGTCCACCAGCCGCTCGATCAGGTAGCTGGCTTCGGTCACCCGGAACGAGCACCGATAGGCCACGCCGCCGGGCGCCTTGTTGGTGTATGCCCCCTTGGCGGTGACGTGGGCCGCTCCGAAGTCGTACGACCCGGTGCAGATGTGGAACAGGCCGGCGCGGAAACGGGACGGTTGGGCGTCGGCGTAGAAGGCGCCCTGGTCGGACAGGATGGAGGCCCGCATCGCCAGGATGCGTCCGTCGGAGGTGAGGGCCAGCTCCCCGTGCATGTGGTAGTCACGGGCGAACCCGGTTGAGATCAGATTCTCGGTTCTCGTCTCGACCCACTTGACGGGCTTGCCCAACAGCAACGACGCAACCGTGGCGACCACGTATCCCGGATAGATCGGCACCTTGTTCCCGAATCCCCCGCCGATGTCGGGCGACACGATCCTTATGTTCTCCTCCGGCAGCCCTGCGACCAGCGCGAACAGGGTCCGGTGGGCGTGGGGTGCCTGGGAGGTCAGGTAGATGGTGGCTTCACCGGTGGCCGGGTTCACGTCGGCCAGGGCTCCGCAGGTCTCCAGCGGCGAAGGGTGCGACCGGGGATAGTGGGTGTCGAGGGTGACCACCACATCGGCCCTGGCGAACGCGGCGTCGGTGGCATCCTTGTCGCCTGCCTCCCAGGTGTAGGCGACGTTGTCGGTCTTCCCCTCCTTGTCGTCCCGGATCACGGGTGCGCCGGGTTCCAGGGCTTGCTGAGGACTGGTGATCGCAGGCAACTCCTCGTAGTCGACGAACACCAGCGACGCGGCGTCCCGGGCTATGTAGGGGTCGGTGGCGACCACCGCCGCCACCTCCTGACCCTGGTACCGAACCTTGTCGGTGGCCAGGACCGCCTGGGTGTCACCCGACAGGGTCGGCATCCACGCCAGATCGTGCTCGGCGAGCATCTGGCCGGTGATGACCGCCACGACGCCTTCGGTCTGTTCGGCGGCCGAGGTGTCGATCGACCGGATCCTCCCATGGGCGATCGGCGACCGGACTATCGCCATGTGCAGCATGCCTGGAAGGACTATGTCGTCCAGGTAGCGACCCGCCCCCTGGATGAACCGGTCGTCTTCCTTGCGCCGAACCGCGTGCCCGATGCCGCCGACCTCGGGACTCGTCTTTGGATGGACGGTGGTAGTCATCAGGCGCCTCCTTCAACCTCTCTCCGCGAGTTCGCGTCCAGCCGCCTGGATCGCGGCGACGATGTTCTGGTAGCCGGTACACCGGCAGATGTTTCCGGATATCGCCCAGCGCACGTCTTCCTCGCTGGGTAGGGGGTTCTGCTCGATCAGGGCGGAGCCGACCATCATCATGCCCGGGGTGCAGAATCCGCACTGGAGGCCGTGGTGCTCCTTGAAGGCCTTCTGGATCGGGTGGAGCTGCCCGTCTCGTTTCAGCCCCTCCACGGTCCGGATCTCGGAGCCGTCGGCTTGCACCGCCAGGATGGTGCAGGACTTGACCGGCTTGCCGTCCAGGATCAGCGTGCACGCCCCGCACGAGGTGGTGTCACAGCCGATGTGGGTTCCGGTCAACCCGAGATCGTTACGGATGTAGTCGACGAGCAGCCGACGGGGCTCGACGTCGGATTTGTAGGTGGTGCCGTTCACGGTGACGGTGATCTGCATCACGCCTCCCCTCGCGCCTGGGCCAGGGCCCTTCGCAGTCCCCTCTCGGTGTATGTCCTCACCACCGCCCGCTTGTACTCCGCCGGGCCCCTCACGTCGGAGGTCGGCTGGCAGGTGCGGGCGGCCACCTCGGCTGCCTCGGCGAACAGCTCGTCGGATGGTTCGTTCCCTACGAGCAGCTCCTCGGCCTCGGTGACCTCGAGGTTCTTCGGCGCCACCGAGGTGAGAGCGATGCCGGCCTGGGCGATCCTCCCCGACTCGTCGAGCCGGAGGTGGGTGGCCACCCCGACCGTGGCGTAGTCGCCGATCTTCCTCTCCAGCTTCAGGTACGCCCCTCCCGTCCTGGGACCGGCCTTGGGTACCCTCACCTCGGTCACCATCTCACCTGGTCGCAGGGCGTTGGTGAAGAAGTCGACCACGAAGTCGGCGATCGGGATCGTCCGGGAGCCCTCCCGGGATGTGGCCACGACGGTGGCACCTACCGCGAGCATCACCGAGTTCCAATCGCCCTCCGGGTCGCAGTGAGCCACCGATCCGCAGAGGGTGCCCCGGTTTCGTACCAGCGGGTCGGCTATCCACGGAGCGGCCGCGGCGAGGAGTGGTGCGTGAGCCGCCACGGTGGGATCGGTGGCGACATCGGCGTGGCGAACCAGCGCGCCGATGGAGATCTCCCCGTTGGTCTCGGTGATGCTCCCCAAGCCCGGCAGCCGGTTGATGTCGACGAGATGAGCCGGTGCGGCCAGCCGCAGCTTCATCATGGGGAGAAGGCTCTGGCCCCCGGCCAGGACCCTGCCTTCGTCGCCGACCTCCGCCAGCAGATCCAGCGCCTCTTCCAGGGACCTCGGGGCCGAATACTCGAATCTGGGCGGATACACCTCGTCACCTCCCGGTGTGTGGTCTCATCCGAAACCTATCGAAATCGGTTGCGGGACGGAGGGAAGACGGGGTGCCCATTCGGGTCGATTTCGCACCTTTCGATGACCCTTCCGGGTCGGAGAGGTGACCCGCTCAGATCAGACCACGCCGAACCGCCTCGGCGGCGGCTTCGGTTCTGCGTTGAACGCCGAGCCTGCTGAACACCGACCTCAACCGGCGTTTCACCGTGGAGTCGCTGATGAACAGCCTTTCGGCTATCTCCGCGTTCGACGCCCCGGCGGCCAGCAGCCTGAGGATCTCACGGTCGGTTTCGTCGAACTCGGGCCGGTCCTGCCCCAGGTAGATCCGGGAGACGAGCTGGTCGGTCACCTGGGGGCTCAGGACGTGCCTTCCCTCGACCGCGGTTCGTAGTGCCGCCACCAGCACCGAGTCGGAGTCCCCCTTGAGCACGTAACCCATGGCGCCGGCTTCGAGACTCCGGTGGACGTACTCCTCGTCGTCGAACGAGCTGAGCATCAACACCTTGGCGGTCGGCTCCATCCCGAGGATTCCGTCGAGCACCTCCAGTCCCGACCCTCCTCCCAGTCGGATGTCGAGCAACACCAGGTCGGGTCGGAGCCGAGCGAATGCCGCCAGGGCACCCGGAGGGTCGTCGGCTTCGCCCACCACCTCGAAGTCGTCGTAGTTCGACAGGAGGCTCCTGATCCCCTTGCGCACCACCGGGTGGTCGTCGACGACGAGGATGCGAACGCTCATCCCAGCGGCACGACGGCTTCTACCCGAGTGCCTCTCCCTGCCGCCGAGACCAGCCGGAAGGTACCTCCCACGCTCTCCGCCCGGTATCTCATCGAGCGGAGGCCCAGGTGCCTGTCCGGCGACACGGTCGCCGGGTCGAACCCGTTACCGTCGTCGACGATGAGGAGCCTCACCGACGAGGCGCCGAAATCGACCCGCACCTCGACCCGGGTGGCCTGGGCGTGGGCGGCTACGTTGCTCAGCGCCTCCTGACAGATCCGGTACAGACCGATCTCGGAACGCTCCGACAGCCTTCCCGGTTCGCCGTCGACCTGCAGGTGACATTCCACGTCGCTGTACGCGGCGAACTCGTCGCACAGCCGGCGAAGCGCCGCGGGGAGTCCCAGCCCTTCCAAGAGGGGCGGATGGAGGTCCAGCACGACCCGCCTGATCTCGCTCTCCACCTCCCTGAGCACCTGCTGTGCCTCCTCCACCGCGTTCTTGGCCTGGGACAGCTCCCCGCGTTCCAGACGACGTAGACCGGCGGTCAGCTCCAACATGGCTCCCACCAGGAGCTGGTTGATGCCGTCGTGGATGTCGCGGGCGATCCTCTGCCGCTCTTGCTCCTGAGCGTCGACCGTCTCCGACAGCACCTGCTGCAGTTCGGCGGCTTTTTCTGCGAGTTCCCGACTCGTCTCCCTGAGCTGCGCGGTGCGTTGGTCGACGATCCTCTCCAGCCGCTCATTGGACCGGGCGAGGCTCTCGTAGAGCTGGGCGTTTCGGATCACGATGGCGATCTGGGCGGCGTAGGTGAGCATCAGCCGTTCGTGTCCGTCTTCGTACGGGGTGGAGCGGTTGGCGACCCCGATCATGCCGATGGGACGCCTCTGCAGCCGGAGGGGCACCCCCAGGAAGGTCCTCACCTCGGGATGGCCGGGAGGCTGACCCACCTTGCCGGGTTCGATCCGGGCGTCGACCGAGCGGACCGCGCGGTTCTCCAACACCGCGTTGGCGAACACGTTGGGCCGAAGCGGGATGTAGCGGTGGGTCTCGTAGAACTCGGGGGTCGGGTGGAATCCGAGGATGGCGGCGATCTCCATACGGCTGGGGTCGTCCCCGCACAGCCCGATGAAGCCGAACTGGGACCCGGTCAGGGTCAGGCATTGGCGGAGGGCGGTCTCGAGGACCTGATCCACCGATCTGAGCCCCGACAGCTCCACCGCCAAGTGGTAGAGCGCGTCGAGCTGCAGGCGGGTGTCGATCTCGTGGAGCTGCGCAACCCGCAAGGTTCAGCCCTCCTCGTCGTGCTTGGTGTCTCCGGCGAGCAGATCGAGGGCGTGGGGAATGACCTGGAGGAGCGGGGTGAGGCTCTCGGTGGCTCCCTTGGGGGAGCCGGGCAGGTTGACGACCAGGGAGGTACCCAAGGAGCCGGCGACTCCCCTCGAGAGAGCGGCCATAGGCGTGGAGCGAAGCCCCACCGACAGCATGAGATGCACCAGCCCGGGAGCCAACCGGTCCAGCACTTCGACGGTGGCTTCCGGTGTCACGTCGCGGGGACCGAGGCCGGTGCCGCCGGTGGTGACCACCAGCCGGGCCGATGCGGCCAGCCGGCGGATCTCCGATGAGATCATGTCGCTCTCGTCCGGTACCACCGACCTGGCCACCACCACGAAACCCGCCTCCTCGAGCAGCTCCTGGAGTGCCTCACCCGAGCCGTCTGGTCGCCTCCCGGCTGCCACACCATCGGATACGGTGAGGACCGCTGCGGTTGTGCCTCTCTGGTGGTTCACTCCCGGAAACGCCACTCGAAGTTCTCTCCCCACGGTGGAATGGGAACACCGGGACCGATCGCCCACCTCAGCCCCAGATAGGTGATGGCCAATGCGGCGACCAGCCCTGGGGAGAGACCCCTTTCCTCTCCCAGGTCGGGAAGTCTCACGTGCCGTGTCAAGGGCGCCGCCCCGACGGTGATCAGGATGAACAGCCCCACCGTGGGGAGGGTCCTGATGTAACCCACCGGATCGGCCGCGACGAAGTAGGGGACCGCGAGCAGGGGCCCCACCACGGCCGGGATGAGAGCGATCGCGGTGATGAACCTGAGCCGCTCCTTCGGTGTGGCGATCTCGGCACGGTGACGGGCGAACCCGAGGAAGGCCGCGGCGGCGGCGACTCCCACCAGGAGCAGCCCCACCCATCCTCCGGCGGACACCACCACATCCAGCCCTTCCGGCGCATCGAAGGTGTCCAGGGTGATGGCGACCGGTGACTCGGCGAAGAAAGGAGACGTGGCCAGGTCCATCAGGCCGTTGCGGAAGGTGAAGAGGATCAGCCACAGGAGCATCAGCTTTCCGGCCGAGCGGTCCTTGGCCGCGGGGAACAACAAGAGACCCACAGACCCCGCCACCAGGCTGGCGATCGTGCCTCCGAGCAGCACCGCGTCGCTCCCATCCGCCCTGAACTCGGTGATCGTCACCCCCAGGACCGGATCGCGGCCGAACAGGGCGCCGGCTACCGCCACCCCGAACTGTTCTATCGAGCGGGCGAACACCACCGCGAGCGCGGCCGCGAGTATCGAGTTGACGAAGAACCCCCACGAGGTCCGGACGACCACACGGGGAGAAGTCTCTACCTGGGTTCCCAGAGTCTGGGAGGTGTCGCGGTTCAATTCCCCTCCGTTAGGGATCAGCTTATCGTCTGAGCGTCTCCCGACCACCCCAATAGCATTCTCGGCGTGGACGAACCGGTGGGATACGTGGAGCGGCTGATCCGCGAAGCCATGGATCGGGGCGAGTTCGACAACTTGCCGGGCCGGGGCCGGCCTCTGGAGGACCTCGACGACACCTACGATCCGGCATGGTGGGCCAAGCGCTACGTGCAGCGCCAGCGGGCCCTGGACGATCTGGGCGAGGTAGCTCGCGAGGTCCGGACGTTCCTCGACATGGTGTGGATGGTTCCCGACGAGGCCCGGGTGCGCTCGGAGGTCGATGCCCTCAACCGACGCCTGGACGAGGTCAACGCCAGGCTCCCCCACCACGAGAGACATCCTCTCCTGGACCCCCTCGAGGTGGTCGAGCTGTGGCGTCGCTCCCGGTTCAGAGGCGCGGTTTGAGGGGGGCGTGTTCCAGGTCGCCTAGGACCAGCTCGGCGAAACGTCGGCATTCGTCGATGTGTGGATAGCCGGACAGGATGAACGCCGACACGCCCACCTCCCGGTAGGCGTCGATCTTCTCCCGGATCTGGGAAGCAGAGCCGACCAGGGCCGCGCCGGCTCCGCTCCGGGCCCGGCCGATCCCCGTCCACAGGTTCGGTTCCACGTAGCCCTCGTCGTCGGCCAGCTCCCGTAGCTGGGCTTGCCGTTGCACCCCGACCGAGGTGGCGTCGAGGGACCGCTGCCGGATCGCTTCCCCCGTCTCCGGGTCGAGTTTCGACACGAGACGCCGGGCCGCCTCCTTCGCCTCTTCCTCGCTCTCCCGGACGATCACGTGGGTTCGAAGGCCTACCAGGAGCTCACGCCCGTAATCGGCTGCTCTGTCCTGCATCTCCCTGCAGATCGCACCTACCGCCTCCACCGTGTCGGGCCAGGTGAGGAAGACGTCCGCCTCCCGGGCCGCGACGTCCTTGGCCGCTTCGCTGAACCCTCCGAAGTAGAAGGGTGGAGCCTGCCCTCCCCGGCAGATCCGCGGCGGGTCCAACTCGAGCTGGAGGAACTCCCCTCGGTAGGACACCGATTCGCCGCCCATCAAAACCCGGAGCACCTGCATCCACTCGAGGGTCCGTCGATACCGGGGGCCCGACTCCAACGTCTCGCCGGGGATGTCGCTGGAGATGATGTTGACGGTGAGCCGTCCCCCACACATGTGA
>FLYL01000323.1_pt1 | contig 24105 bp, 28 predicted proteins | sample 1122611 | NCBI WGS metagenome assembly FLYL01 (sample SAMEA4346791, study PRJEB14843) | hot springs metagenome | biome: Terrestrial Biome; feature: Habitat; material: Sediment | place: India | collected 2012-06-12 | depth 1760 m
GGCCCAACCCCCACTCGAGATGAGTGACCAACTCGCGCCCGCCGACCGCGTCAAACTGGACGGCCGGTTCTTACGAGGAAGCATCGCCGCCGGGTTGGAGGACCCGTCGCCCCGCTTCTCCGACCAGGACGTCCAGCTCCTCAAGTTCCACGGCATCTACCAGCAGGACGACCGGGACCTCCGCAACACGGCCGGCCACGGAGACCGGGAGTGGATCTTCATGGTTCGGGCCGCGATCCCCGGAGGGAGGCTCCGCCCCCACCAGTACCTGGTGATGGACCGACTCGCCGACGAGGTGGGCAACGGCACCCTGCGGATCACCAGCCGCCAGGGGATCCAATGGCACCACACCCGCAAGGGGGGCCTCCGGCCCCTGTTGGCGACCCTGAACCGGCATCTGGTGACGACCTTGGGGGCCTGCGGCGACGTGGTCCGAAACACCATGTTCTGCCCGGCCCCTCTCCCCGGCAGGGAAGCGGTCGCCCGCCACGTCGAGGAGATGGCACGCCACTTCCGGCCCCGCACCCGGGCCTACTACGAGATCTGGATCGACGGGGAGAAGGCGGTCACTGCCGAGGCGCCGGTCGACCACGAGCCGGTGTACGGCCCCACCTACCTGCCCCGCAAGTTCAAGATCGCATTCGCGTTCCCCGGGGACAACTGCACCGACATCTACGGCAACGACATCGGGATCGTCCCCCTGTTCCGGGACCGCCGACCCGACCGGTTCGTCCTGATGGTGGGGGGCGGGATGGGCAAGAGCCACGGCAGACCCGACACCTTCCCCCGGCTGGCCGACCCGTTCGCCACGGTGTCGGCCGACGACCTGTTGGCCGTGGTGGAGGCGATCGTCGGTATTCAACGTGACTTCGGTGAGCGGCACGACCGAAAACACGCCCGCCTCAAATACCTGGTCGAATACTGGGGTCTCGACGACTTCCGCAGGGCAGTGGAGCGGCGGCTCGGCCACCGGCTGGCGTCGGCCGAACCCGTCGACTGGGAAACGAGCGAGGACCACGTCGGTTGGCACGCCCAACCCGACGGCAGGTGGTTCTACGGGCTGCCCATCGAAAACGGCCGGATCTCCGACACACCCCAGGTGGCTCTACGTTCGGGAATCCGGGCCGTGGTGGAGCGTCTCGGTGTGGGAATACACCTGACGCCATCCCAGAGCCTCCTCTTGGTCGACGTTCCCGTCGATCGTCGCCGCGAAGTGGAGACAGTGTTGGGTGGCCACGGGATCCCCACCCCCGAGGCGGTTCCCGTCGTGATCCGCCGATCCATGGCGTGCGTAGCCCTCCCCACCTGCGGGTTGGCGCTCACCGACGCCGAACGGGCCCTACCCCGGGTGATACGACGGCTCCACCAGGCCCTGGATCAGCTCGGGCTGGCCGACGACGCCCCCACCGTCCGGATGAGCGGATGCCCCAACGGCTGTTCACGCCCCTACAACGCCGAGATCGGCCTGGTGGGGCGACGGGCGGGACGCTACGACGTCCACGTAGGGGGAAGCCATCTGGGCACCAGGCTCAACTCGGTGCTGGCCGAGAACGTGCCCGAAGAGGAACTGGTCGAGGTCCTCGTCCCGGCGTTGACCCGGTGGAGGGACCACCGGCTCCCGGGTGAACGCTTCGGGGATTTCTGGTCCAGGGACCGCCGATGACCCGCTGGTACCCGATGATGGTGGATCTGGGGAACCGGCCGGTCCTGGTGGTGGGCGGCGGCCCGGTCGCAGTGCCGAAGATTCGCGGGCTGATCGAGGCGAGAGCCCGAGTGAAGGTGGTGGCCCCCTCGATCGTCCCCGAGGTGGAGACCTGGCACCGGTCCGGGGTCATCGACGCCGAGAGACGGGAATTCCGACCCGACGACCTGGACGGGGTGTTCTACGCGGTCGCGGCCGGTCCCCGAGAGGTGAACCAGCAGGTCTTCGAAGCCGCCGAAGAACGCGCCGTGCTGGTCAACGCGGTCGACGACCCCGAGCGGTGCACCGTGATCCTCCCGTCGGTGCACCGAGACGGCGACCTGCTGGTGGCGGTATCCACCGGTGGCAGAGCCCCCGCGCTGGCGGTCCGTCTCCGGCAACGCGTCGGGTCCGTGTTGGGCGACGGATATGGGCCTCTTCTCGACCTCCTCGCCGGATTCCGCGACCAGGTGGCGTCCCGCTTCTCGACCTTCGAGGAGCGTCGTCGGGTGTGGTACCGAATCGTCGACTCGGAGGTTTTGGAGGTCCTCCGTTCCGACGGGACGGAACGGGCGGCGGAGCTGGTGTCCGCCATCCTGGCCGAAGAGGACGCCCGATGAACCTGACCGACACCGAGCGGCTCATCGAATGGGCACTCGCCGACGCCGCCGATCCGTGCCTCACCAGTTCCTTTCAGGCCGGCGGGGTGGTCCTCATCGACCTGGTCCGCCGTTTCCGCCCCGACATCCCGGTGCTGTTCATCGACATCGGATACCACTTCCCGGAGACGCTGGCTTATCGGGACCGGCTGGTAGCCCGATGGGGACTGAACCTGGTGGTCGTCGGTCCGGATATGACCGTCGCCGAACACGAACGCGCCTTGGGAGTGCTGTACGAAACCGACCCCGAGAGCTGCTGCTTCCTCCGCAAGGTGCTGCCCCTCCATCGAGCCCTGGAAGGCTACGACCTGTGGCTCAACGCCCGACGCCGTGACCAAGCGGCCACCCGGAGGGAGCTGCTCCCCAGGGAAGAGCAGGTGCTGTCCGGCGGTAGACGCATCGCCAAGGTGAACCCGTTGTGGAACTGGACGGAGATCGACGTCCTCTCCTACCTGGCGGTGCACGACATTCCCCTCCATCCACTCCACGCCGCCGGCTATCCGAGCATCGGATGCGGGCCCTGCACCTCCCTACCCGCCGACCCCGACGACCCCCGTTCGGGACGCTGGTCGGGCACCAAGATCGAATGTGGGATCCACCGCCGGTGAAGCGCGGCAAGGTATATCTGGTCGGTGCCGGGCCGGGAGACCCCGACCTGCTCACCCTCAAAGCGGTCAGGGTGCTGGGCCGGGCCGACGTGGTGCTCCACGACCGATTGGTGGAACCCGGGGTGCTCGAGTTCGCCAACCCCGAAGCCAAAGTCGTCCCCGTCGGGAAACGCCCCGGCGATCCCCCATCCCGTCAACGGCGGATCCTCGAGTTGATGCGGACCCATGCCGAGACGGGTCGGATCGTGGTCCGCCTCAAAGGGGGTGACCCGATGGTGTTCGGCCGGGGCGGTGAGGAATGGTCGCAGCTCGCCGAATGGGGGATCGAGGTCGAAGTGGTGCCCGGAGTGTCGTCGGCCGTCGCGGTGCCCGCCATCGCCGGGATTCCCCTGACCCATCGAGGCGTGGCTGGCGGGTTCGCGGTGGCGGCGGGAAGGTTGGCGGGAGGCGCCACACCCGACTGGTCACGCTACGTCGGGGTGGACACCCTGGTGGTGCTCATGGGTGTCGGCGATAGGCGGCGGATCGCCGCCGGGTTGATCGAAGCGGGCCGCTCCCCGCAGGAACCGGTCGCTTTCGTGATGCGAGGAACCACCCCCGCAGAGAAGGTGGTGGAGACGACCCTAGAGGAGGTGGCGGACCGAGAGGTGGAGGTGGAGGCGCCGGCGGTGATGGTGGTGGGAGAAGTGGTCCGGCTGAGGGCCGGTTTGACATCGGGGGCGGTCCTTGCCAAAGTGCCCGCCCACTCGACAACGCGCTCATCCAGAGCGGTGGAGGGACAGGCCCTGAGAAGCCGCGGCAACCGGCACGACGTGCACGGTGCCAATGCCTGATCGATGAGTCGCCGAAAGCGGGTCTCCCGCGGTCGGCGCTCGGAGAGCGCGAACCGAAAGGAGGAGACCTGTATGTTGCGAACCACACCCGGCACGTACCGAGCCTCCTCCACCTGTGCTCGCTCTCGGGTGGTCTCCGACCGGACGCCGCCACCCGAGAGCCAGCCAATCGGCGTTCACCCGCCCGAAAGCCAGATGGAGGAGAAGCGATGACCACCAACACCACTGCCCGTCTCAACGACGTCGACATCGAAGCCGTCGGACGTCTCACCCAGGCGATCGAAGCCGATCCAGACCGGGCCGCTACCACCTGGAAGGCCACGGTGGAGTGGGAGGGCGGTTTTCGTTCCCGAGCCAAGGTCCGTGAGTTCGACCCGATCCCATCCGACGAGCCGGCTGGTCTAGGGGGAACCGACACCGCCCCCAACCCGGTCGAGCAGCTCCTGGCGGCCCTCGGCAACTGCCTGGCGGTGGGCTACGCCGCCAACCTCACCGCGGCCGGAATCGAGATCCGGGACCTGCGGATCGACCTGGAAGGCGACCTCGACCTCCACACCTTCCTGGGGCTGGCGCCGGGCAACGCCGGCTACTCCCAGATCCGGGCGACCGTCCACCTCGACGCCGACGCCGAGCCGGAGAAACTCGCCGCGATCCACGAGAAGGTGGTGTCCACCTCGCCGGTGGGCCATACGCTGTCCCGACCCGTCCCCCTCCGGGTCGACCTGGCCTGATCCCCGGTGCCGGAGCGCTCCACCCTTGCGGTGCGGGGAGGTACCAGGCGCAGCCCTTTCGCGGAGACTGCGGAGGGGCTTTTCCTCACCTCCGGCTACGTCTACCGCAGCGCGGCCGAAGCCGAAGCCGCCTTCGCCGGAGACATCGACCGATTCGTGTATTCCCGCTACGGAAACCCGACGGTGTCGATGTTCGAGGAACGGCTCCGGCTCTTGGAAGGCGCCGAGGCGTGTCGGGCCACCGCGTCGGGGATGGCGGCGGTGTTCGCCGCTCTGGCATGCCAACTCGACCAGGGTGACCGGGTGGTCGCATCCAGAGGCCTGTTCGGGTCGTGCTATGTGGTCCTTGCCGAGATCCTCCCCAGATGGGGGATAAGGCCGGTGTTCGTCGACGGCTCAGACCTGGACGGTTGGAAAGCGGTGTTGGCCGAACCCGCCGGGGTGGTGTTCTTCGAAACCCCGTCGAACCCGATGCAGGAGCTGGTGGACGTCACGGCGGTGGCCGAACTCGCGCATCGTGCAGGCGCGGTGGTGGTGGTCGACAACGTGTTCGCCACCCCGATCCTGCAGCGGCCGCTGGAGCTCGGCGCGGACGTGGTGGTGTACTCGGCCACCAAACACCTGGACGGACAGGGCAGGGTGCTGGGCGGAGCGGTGCTGGGACCCCGCCGATTCGTCGAAGCCGACCTGGAGCCCTTCCTCCGTCACACCGGCCCGGCGTTGAGCCCCTTCAACGCGTGGACGTTGCTCAAGGGCCTGGAGACCTTGGAGCTCAGGGTTAGACACATGGCCCAATCGGCCCTCCGGGTCGCCGAATGGTTGGAGGAGCATCCAGGGGTGGAACGGGTGTGGTACCCGTTCTTGCCGTCCCACCCCCAACACGGGTTGGCTCTCCGGCAGATGGAGGCGGGTGGCACGGTCGTCACCTTCCGGGTGCCGGGCGGTAAGGAGGCTGCTTTCAGGGTGGTCGACTCGCTGCGGCTGTTCGACATCTCCAACAACCTGGGCGACGCCAAGAGCCTGGTCACCCATCCGGCCAGCACCACCCATCGTCGGCTCGGCCCGGTCGTCCGACGGCAGATGGGGATCGACGACGGGGTGATCCGCCTCTCGATCGGGTTGGAACACCCGGACGACCTGATCGCCGACCTCGACCGGGCCCTGTCAGGAGAGGAGTAGCCGTTCGATCCGGCGGGAGGCCGCCACCGACCCGACTGCCCCCATCACCAGGAGGAAGGCGGTGTGGCCGACCATCGTCCAGTCGAACATGCCCAGGGTGAGTCCCCGAATCAGCTCGGTTCCGTGATACAGGGGCGACACCCGGGTGAGCACCTGGAGGAACTCGGGGTAGACATCCAACGGGTAGAAGGTGGCGGAGAACAGGAACAACGGGAAAACCGCCAGGGTCACCAGGTCGAAGTCCTGCCAGCTCCGCATGTAGGTGGTGGCGGTCATGCCCACCGCCCCGAAAGCGAACCCGATCAGCAGAGCCGCGGGGAGGGCCAACACCGCCCAGGGTGAGTGGATCATCCCGAAGCCGGCCATCACCACCAGGAAACCGGTGGCGTAGATGGCGCCCCGGATCAGGGACCATCCGATCTCTCCCACCGCGATGTCGAGCGGCTTCATCGGGGTGGCGAGGATCGCGTCGTACACCTTCCCGAACCGCAGCTTGAAGAAGATGTTCATGGTCGACTCGAACACGGCTCCGTTCATGGCCGACGCCGCCAACATGGCGGGAGCCACGAAAGCCGCGTAGGGAACCGACACGCCGCCGGCCAGCTCCACCTCCCCGACCAGCCGTCCCACTCCCACCCCTATCGCGAACAGGTAGAACACCGGTTCGAAGAAGCCGCTGAAGATGATCATCCACATCCGCCGGTACACCAGCAGGTTGCGTTCCAGGATCCGGTGGGCTCGCAGGCCGGTGAACGCCGACGGTGGAACCACCCGGGCGCCCAGGGTCGCAGAGTCCATCACACCACCAGCCTTCTGGTGAGACGCACCATCGACAGCCACACTCCCGAGGCGAAGAGAGAGACCAAGACCGCCACGTGGACCGTCGGCGGGAAGGCCGTGGGGAGACCGAGGGCCACCCAGCGGGTCAGTTCGACGCCGTGCCATAGGGGGGTGAAGGCGGCGAGGGGCTGCAGCCAGCCGGGGAGTTGGGTGATGGGGAAGAAGGTGCCCGAGAACAGGAACAGCGGAACGATCCCGAACCGGAACAGCGAGCTGAGCCCGGCCTCCCGTTCCAGGCCGGCGGTGTAGGCGGTGACCGGCCCGGCGAACGCCAGCCCGACCAGCACCGCCGGGAGGACCGCCGCCAAACCCGACAGGAGATCCACCGCCCCGAACGCCCACATCACGCCCACGTACACCACCGCCACCATGCCGAGGCGGGTCGCCACCCAACCGAAGTGGCCCCACACCACGTCCCTGACCGTCAACGGTGTGGCCAGAGCCGCCTGATAGAACTTCACCCACCTGATCCCGGCCATCACCGGCCAGGCGCCCTCACCGGCCCCGGTCTGCATCGCCGCGGCCGCCAACAACCCGGGGGCCAGCCACACCAGATAGGGCAGCCCCTCGGGGCCGCCCTGCCGGTCGACCAGGCTGCCCAACCCCAACCCCATGGCCAACAGATACAACACCGGCTGAACGAAGGTCGACACCACCGAACCCCGCCAGGTGTGCCGATAAACCCTGGCCTGCCGTTCGAAGAAGCGGAGAGCAGCGGGTGTAGCCATCAGTCGACCAGAGTGCGGCCGGTCAGCTTGAGGAACACGTCCTCCAGTGTGGAGCGGCGCACCAGGGTCTGTTCGGGGTGGATACCCCGCTCGCTCAGCTCGGCCAGGGTGCGTTCGGCGTCGTCGGAGTACAGGAGGGTACGGTCGGCCAGGATCTCGATCCGCTTCGCCATTCCGTTGTAGGCCGACTCGGGGGGAGGTTCGACGCCGACCGGGAACCGCAGCTCGAGGACCTCCCTGGTCGAGTGCCGCTCGATCAGCTCCCGGGGCGAGCCCTCGGCCACGATCTTCCCGTGGTCCATGATCACCAGCCGGTCGCATAGCTGCTCGGCCTCGTCCATGTAGTGGGTGGTGACGATGAGGGTGACACCCTGCTGTTTGAGTCTCCACAGCCGGTCCCACAGGACGTGGCGGGCCTGGGGATCCAACCCGGTGGTGGGCTCGTCGAGGATCATCAGACGGGGCTGGTTGATCAACCCGCGGGCGATGGTCAGGCGGCGTTTCATCCCGCCCGACAGGGGCTCGACCCGGCTGTCTCGGCGTTCGGTGAGCTGCGCGAACTCCAGCAGCTCGTCGATGCGGCGCCTGATCACCTCCCGAGGCAGGTCGAAGTACCGGCCGTAGATGTACAGGTTCTCCTCGACGGTGAGTTCGGTGTCGAGATTGTCCTCCTGGGGTACCACACCGAGCTGGGCCTTGATCCGGGGGGCGTCGGTGGCGGGATCCAACCCGAAGACCCGCAGGTGGCCGGCGCTGACCGGGGAAACCGCGCCGATCATGCGCATGGTCGAGCTCTTGCCCGCGCCGTTGGGACCGAGGAACCCGAAGACCTCCCCGGCCCGTACCTGGAAGTCGATTCCGTCGACCGCGGTGATGTCGCCGAAGCGCTTGACGAGGCCCCGCGCCTCGACCAGGGGATCTGACATGACCGAGCCAGGGTAGCCGTCGGCGTTCACCCGCCGAGCAGACGTGCCACCGCTCGGTGTACGCGTGGGTGGCGCCAATAGGCAGCGTGGGCCGTGTGGGGGAGGTCCCCGACGTCCGGTGCGAGGTCTACGACCCGGTCGTTGGGGTGGTAGAGGCCGGCGACGGGATGGGACAAGACGTCGTGGGGGTCCCACACGTTGAGCCATCGGGGAGGGTCCCCCGAATGGGTGGGGCGCCGAAGCCCGATCGCTCCCGGATCCAACCGGAAGGACGGGTCGCGTGCCAGGCGGTCGACCAGATCCGCCGATCTGACCATGAGCGGCACCAAGGGGCTCCCCAGGGTTATCAGCGCCCGGATCCGCCAGTTCTTCTCGGCTCCGTCCCACAGACCCTGGTCGGCGTAGGCCGCTCGGCGGGCTCTTCGTCGACCCCCATACAGATAGAAGAGGAAGTCGTGGACCACCAGGGTTCCTCCGCTGTGACACACCAGGATCAGGTCGGTGGGCCGATCGGGCGGGATCACCCCCAGCAGCTGGTTCCAGGTGTCGAGCCGGGTTCGTTCCTCACCTTCGGGGGACAGGTAGTAGAAGACGTCCGACCAGCCGGCGAAGATCAGCTCGCGCAGCGGCCGGGTCAGCCACCCGGTGAGCAGGTCGGCGGCGGTCCCCTGCTGGGGAGCCGCCTCGGCGAGGGCCTCCTGGGCGGCAGCCAGGTTCCCGGTCAGTTCGGCCGGGCGATCCCACAGCTCCACTCGGGCCGCCGACGCGAAGTCGGGGAGCTGCACGCCCTGGCTCTCCACCCCCCGATGGAACGCCAGGTAGTCGGCGTGGTGGCCGCGCCCGGGAGAGCCGACGACACCGTGGACGTAGACCAGAGCCGAACTCACGTTTCCAAGTCTGGCCGATCGGTTATGCTCGTGTGCGACGCGGGAGCTCGGTGCACCGGGCTGAGAGGAGGACTGTTCGGTCCTCGACCGCCAGTACCTGATCCGGGTAATGCCGGCGCAGGGAGCTGTCTCGGTCCGGTCTCGAACCTTCCGCACGAAGACCATGGAGACCGGACGCCTGCACCTGATATGGGAGGAGACCCGCCGACTCGGGGAGGACCTCGAGCCGGTCCTCGCCGCCGGAGTCCCCACCTTCCAGCTCAGATTGAAACGAGGCACCGACCGCGAGCGGTTCGACGCGGCCCGCCTGGCGGCGGAGATCTGCGCCCGGACCGGGACGAGGCTGGTGGTCAACGACCGCTGCGACCTTGCGTTGGCCGTGGGAGCGGACGGCGTCCACGTCGGTGAGGACGACCTACCGGTGGCCGTCGCCCGGGCCCTGGTGGGTCCGGGAGCGATGGTCGGCGCCACGGTACGCAACCCCGAAGCCGCTCTCTCGGCTGCCGCCGACGGGGCCAGCTACCTCGGGGCGGGCCCGGTCTATCCGAGTTCGACCAAGCCCGATCTGCCTCCTCCCATCGGCCCCGAGGGGATCGCGCGGATCGCCCAGGTGGTGGAGATCCCGGTGATAGCCATCGGAGGGGTGACCCCCGACCGGGTCCCCGAGCTCCTCTCCGCCGGCGCCTACGGGGTGGCGGTGGTGGGATCGGTGTGGTCCGATCCCCGGCCACGGGCCGCGGTGGAGGAGCTGCTCGCGGCCCTGGAGGTGGGTGTGTGACCCGGGTGGTGGTGGTCGGTGGAGGGGTCATCGGCCTGGCGGTCGGGTGGCGATGCGCGCAGCAGGGTTGGCGAACCGCCGTCGTGGATCCCCATCCGGGCAGGGGGGCGTCCCGGGCGGCGGCCGGGATGCTCGCTCCGGTCAGCGAAGCCACCTTCGGGGAGGATCGGCTGCTCGCACTCAACCTCGAATCGGCCCGCATGTACCCCGACTTCGTAGCCGAGCTCGACCGGATCACCGGCATGGACGTCGGCTATCGGCGATGCGGCACCCTGATGGTGGCCCGCACCTTCGACGACGTGGCGGCTCTCGAGCGGCTCCATCGATTCCAACTCGACCTCGGGTTGGAGGCCACCTGGCTCGGATCACGGGAGGTCAAACACCTGGAACCGGCCCTGCATCCGTCGGTCCGGGCAGGTGTCCTCATCCCCGGCGACCATCAGATAGACAACCGGAGGCTGGTCGAAGTCCTCGCCGTCGCCTGCCGGAAGGAGGGGGTGGAGGGGATCGAAGCCGAAGTCGCCGAAGTCGAACCCGGCCGGGGGGTGAGGCTGGTCGACGGGCGGCACCTACCGGCCGACTGGGTGGTGGTCGCAGCCGGATGGAGATCGGCGGAGCTGCCGGGATTGGGTTTCCATCCGCCGGTGCGACCAGTCAAAGGACAGCTACTCCACCTTCGGGACGAACCCCGGTTCCCCCTCACCGAGCGGACCATCAGGGGTTTCGTGGAGGGCAGGTCCTTCTACCTGGTGTCGAGGGGAGACGGCCGATACGTGTTGGGCGCCACCGTCGAGGAGAAGGGCGAGGATCTCAGACCCACCGCCGGAGCGGTGTACGAGCTCCTCAGGGACTGTATCGAGGTCCTGCCGGGAGCCGACGAGCTGCAGCTCGTCGAGGTGGTGGTCGGTCTCCGACCGGGGACCCCCGACAACGGCCCGATCCTCGGCCCGGTCGGGCCGGGACTGGTGATGGCCACCGGCCACTACCGGAACGGCGTCCTCCTCGCTCCGATCACCGCCGAAGCGGTGAGATGCGTTATCGCCGGTACCCCGGTGCCGTCGGAAGTCGAGGGGTTCGGTCCGGAACGCTTCGAGGAGGTGGGCTGATGGAGGTGGTGGTCAACGGGAGGCCCCAGAGCTGGAACGGGCGTGTAACGGTGCTGGACGTGGTCCGCTCCCTGCTCGAAGACCGGTTCGACGGGGTGGCGGTGGCGGTGAACGACGAGATCGTGCCGCGGGACCAGTGGGCCGACTTCGAGTTGTCCCACCTGGACCGGGTCGAGGTGGTCACCGCCGTCCAGGGCGGCGACGACGAGCCCCTCGTCATCGCAGGAGAGAAGATCGGCTCCCGGCTGATCATGGGAACCGGCGGTGTCCCCTCCCTGGAAGTCCTGGCCAAGGTCCTGGCCGCCTCCGGCGCCGACCTGGTGACCGTGGCCCTCCGGCGGGTGGAGCCGGGTGCACGAGGCTCCATCCTGGACGTGGTGAGAGCCGCCGGGTGCCGAGTCCTTCCCAACACCGCCGGCTGTTACACCTCCCGGGACGCGGTCCTCACCGCCCGCCTGGCCCGGGAGGCCCTGGGAACCAACTGGATCAAGCTGGAGGTGATAGCCGACGAACGGACCCTCCTCCCCGACCCGGTGGAGCTCCTCGACGCCGCCGAACGCCTGGTAGGGGAGGGTTTCGTCGTGTTGCCCTACACCAACGACGACCCCGTATTGGCTCGGAGGTTGGAGGAGGCCGGATGCGCCGCGGTGATGCCCCTCGGCGCACCGATCGGAAGCGGAATGGGGATCCGCAACCCATACAACATCAGGATGATCGTCGAGCAGGCCTCGGTGCCGGTGATCCTCGACGCCGGCATCGGAACCGCCTCCGACGCGGCCATCGCCATGGAACTGGGATGCGACGGGGTGCTGCTCGCCTCGGCGGTCACCCGGGCGGAACACCCCGAACTGATGGCGGCCGCCATGGCCAAGGCCGTAGAGGCGGGCCGGCTCGCCTACCTGGCGGGACGGATCCCCCGGCGCCTCTACGCCGAGGCGTCCAGCCCCACCGAAGGGATCCCCGAGTTCGGATGATGCCGAGGCTCATCGTCGTCACCGACGAGGCGCTGTCGACCGAAGCGGGTCGGAGCCTGCCGGAAACGGTGGCGGCCGCGGTGGACGGGGGCGCCCGAGGCATCCTGTTCCGGGAGAAGCATCTCACCAAAGAGGAGCGGACCCGGCTCGCCTCGAAGGTGGCCGCGGTGTTGGATCCTGCGGTCACACTCCTGGTGGCCTCCGATCCGGAGCTGGCCCGGGCGGTGGAAGCCGACGGTGTCCACCTCTCCTCCGATCAGCCTTTCCTCGAGTCCGACCTGCTGGTGGGTCGGTCCTGTCACGGTCTACCGGACGTGGAACGCAGCGCCTCCGAGGGCGCCGACTATGTCACCGTCTCCCCGGTGTTCGCGTCCTTCTCCAAACCCGGCCATGGGCCCTCGGTGGGAATGGACGAGCTGGCCCGCTGCGTGGCCGCCTTCCCCGGACCGGTGTACGCCCTGGGAGGCATCGAAACGCCAAAGGTGCGGACGGTCCTCCGGTCCGGTGTCCACGGGGTGGCGGTCTGCGGAGCCGTCATGGCTTCCCCCGACCCGGCCCGGACCGTGGCCGAACTGCTGGAGGAACTCGACTCGACGAGAGGAGGTCACCAATGACACCACCGGTGGCGCTGACCATCGCTGGTTCCGACTCGGGAGGCGGCGCGGGCATCCAAGCCGACCTCAAGGCCTTCGCCGCCAACCGGGTGTTCGGAGCCACCGCCATCACAGCGATCACCGCTCAGAACACCCGAGGGGTCGAAGCTGTGGAAGTGCTCGACGTCGCACTGGTAGCCGCCCAGATCGAGGCGGTCCTGGCAGACCTTCCCGTCGCCGCGACCAAGACGGGGATGCTCGCCACTTCGGAGATCGTGGCTCTGGTGGCCGACAACGCCCACCGGCTGCCCAACCTGGTGGTGGATCCGGTGATGGTGGCCGCCTCCGGCGACAGGCTGCTCGACTTGGAAGCCGAGAGGGCCTACCCGGAGCTCCTCTTCCCGCACGCCCTGGTCGTCACCCCGAATCTGAGAGAGGCGCAGGTTCTGGTGGGCCGACCCCTCACCGGGGTGGACGACATGGTGGCGGCCGGGAAGGAGCTGGCCGCCACCGGTGTCGGATATGTAGTGGTCAAGGGAGGTCACCTCGAAGGCGACTCGGCCATCGACGTGGTGGTGTCCCGGGATGGACGGGTGGAGACGTTGGAGCGTCCCCGTGTGCCGACCCGCAACGTGCACGGCACCGGGTGCACCTTCGCGTCGGCGATCGCGGCTCGCCTGGCCTGGGGGGATCACCCCCTGGAAGCGATCGCAGCTGCCAAGGAGTACGTGCACAGGGCGATCGAAGGGGCCGCGGACTGGAAGCTGGGTTCCGGGCACGGACCGGTCGACCACTTCGGATGGGGGCGGCCATGAACGTCGCGGCCTTGATCGCCGGAGCCGGCCTGGTTCTCTTCCTGGTGGTAGGCCTCCGGGCTGCCCGGGGACTGGCCGGAGACACCGATGACTTCCTCACCGCCAGAGCCTCCCAAGACGCGTTGCGGTTGGGGCTGAGCTTCTTCGCGTCCGGCCTGGGAGCCTGGATCCTGTTCACCCCTCCCGAGGTGGGAACCTTCGCCGGTCTGGGTGGCATCCTCGGCTACGGGCTGGCCGCGGCCGCCCCCTTCGTTGCCTTGGCTTGGCTGGGACCACGGGTCAGAGACGCCCTGCCCCGAGGTGTGACCCTGGCCGGATTCGCCCGCCTCCGGTACGGGCGCGCGATGCAGGTGTACGTCGGCCTCGTGTCGGTCTTCTACATGTTCATCTTCGTCACCGCGGAGCTCACCGCCGCGGGAGGGGCGGTCCAGATCACCGCCGGTGTTCCTCCGATCGTCACCATGATCGCGGTGGCCTCGGCCACCCTCCTGTACACCGCCTACGGCGGGTTGCGGGCCTCCCTCCGCACCGACGCCTGGCAGGCGTGGGCCGTGTTGGGCCTCGTCGTCGGATTCGTGTTGGTGGCAGCGTCCGGCATCGACCACCCCGTCGACGCGATCTCACGGGTGGACGGATTCCGGATGACCCGGGTCGGTTGGGAGAGCATGATCGTTCTGCTGGTGGCGGTCACCGCCGCCAACCTCTTCCACCAGGGTTACTGGCAGCGAACCTGGTCGGCCCGTTCACCCGCCTCCCTCCGGTCGGGCGCACTGCTGGGTGCGATCCTCACGGTGCCGGTGGTCGTGGTGCTCGGGTTCGCCGGCGCTGCCGCGGCGGGCGCCGGCCTGGTCGACGATCCGTCGCTGGCCCTTTTCAGCCTCCTCCAAGGTCACGGACCCTGGTTGGGGGCGATGTTCGGGTTGCTCACCGTGGCCCTGGTCGCTTCCAGCGTGGACACCCTCCAGAACGCCATGGTGGCCCTGGTGGTGGACGAGGTGGGCGAAGGACGGGTGACCCTCGGGTGGGCGAGATGGCTGACCGCCATCCTCTTCCTGCCTTCGGTGATGATCGCTCTCCAGGGCATCAGCGTGCTCCGGCTGTTCCTGGTCGCCGACCTCCTCGCTGCGGCGACCGTCGGGCCGGTGATGTTGGGATTGGCCCTCCCCGTGTCGGGGGGAGCAGCCCTGACGGGATCGGTGTCCGGACTGGCCGCGGTGGTGGCGCTGGGCTGGCTACGGGACGGAAGCCTGGGGGCCGGACTGGCGCTCCTCACCTTGCCGTCGACCGCGTCGGGCGGCCTCGACCTGGGTGCGTTCCTGGTCGCCCCTGCCGCCTCGATACTGGTGACGGTCCTGCTCGCTGCTCGCCGCACCCGCAGGCGAGATAACCTCGAAATGGCCCCGAGGAGAGGAGACCGAGTTGGACCTGAAGGGAATTGAGATCACCTGGCTGGGTCACGCCGCCTTCCGGTTCCGCACCTCCGACGGCACCACGGTGTTCGTCGACCCGTGGCTCACCAACCCGTCGGCTCCGGAAGGCGCCAAAGACCAGGACAGAGCCGACGCGGTGTTCGTCACCCACGGTCACTTCGACCACGTCGGCGACACCCTCGATCTGGTGAAGGCCACCGGGGCGAAGCTGTTCTGCATCCACGAGATCTCGGTGTGGGCCGAAGCCCAGGGGGTGAGCGAACCCGTCGGCTGCAACAAGGGCGGCACCTTGGAGGCTCCCGGCGGAATCAGGGCCACCATGGTCGACGCCGTCCACTCGTCGGGCATATCCGGAGATCAGGGCATCGTGCCGGGTGGGGAAGCCGCCGGCTGGGTGCTCGAATTCCCCGGAGGTCCCACCGTCTACCACGCGGGGGACACGATGGTCTTCGGTGACATGGCCCTGATCGGCGAGCTGTTCCGCCCCGATATCGCCCTCCTCCCGATCGGAGGCTGGTACACCATGGATCCCCGTCAAGCCGCCAAGGCCGGGCAGCTCCTGGGTGTGTCGACGGTGATCCCGATGCACTACGGGACCTTCCCGATCCTGGCCGGCACCCCCGAAGAGCTGAAACACCACGCCGGTGCTGCCTTCGAGGTGGCCACTCTGGAGATCGGCCGTCCTCTCTCCTAGGCGGTCACTTCCACCGGGTCGCCCACCCGGATGACACCGCCCACGGCCACCCGGGCGGATATACCCGCCCGTCCTCGGAGCGCCTCCCGTGCTCCGACGGCCACCGCGACCTCCATCACCTCGCAGGGCGGGCAGTCTCGCAGCACTTCCAGGGTCACCTCGCCGATGCGGATGACAGACCCGGCGGTTCGGGGAAGGGACGGCAGGTCGACGGTGATGTTCCTTCGGGTGGCTCCCGGCGGAATGGCCGGGATCCCGAGTTCGGCAGCCGCGGCGGCCAACTCGCCGGCACAAACCACGGTCACCTGACGCACCCGGCCGAAGTTGCGGTCGCCCTCCAACCCCTTGTCGGCCACCGCCCGCACCTCCTCGACCGAAACGATCGGGCCGCCGTGGCGAGCCGCGATGCACAGATGCTCTACCCTCCCGGTCATGGCATCACGCTAACCGGCCGTCGACGAGGAGAACACGAATGCCCACCCCTCACATCTCTGCCCAGCCGGGAGACTTCGCCGAGGCGGTGCTCCTTCCCGGGGACCCGTTGCGGGCCCGCTACATCGCCGAAGAGTTCCTCGACGAAGCCCGGCAGGTCAACGAGGTGCGGAACATGCTGGCCTTCACCGGCAGCTATCAGGGTCTTCCGGTGTCGGTGATGGGCACCGGGATGGGCATACCGTCGGCTTCGATCTACGCCACCGAGTTGATAACCGAGTATGGATGCCGGCGGCTCATCCGGGTGGGGTCGTGCGGGGGCATCTCCCAGGGGGTGGAACTCAGGGACGTGATCGTCGCCGTCGGGGCGTGCACCGACTCCGGGGTCAACCGGACCCGGTACCGAGGTTGGGACTTCGCCGCGGTGGCCGATTTCGGTCTGGTTCGGGCCGCAGTGGACGCCGCCGACGCCTTGGAGGTCCCGGTGAAGGTCGGGAACGTCCACTCGGCCGATCTGTTCTACAACCCGATCCCGGACGCTTTCGACGTCATGGACCGTATGGGCGTGTTGGCGGTCGAGATGGAGGCTGCCGGTCTGTACGGGGTGGCGGCGGAGCGGCGAGCCCGCGCCCTGGCGATCCTCACCGTGTCGGACCACGTCCGCACCGGCGCGGCGACCACGTCCGAGGAGCGGGAACGGACCTTCGGCGACATGGTGAGGGTCGCTCTGGAGGCCCTGATGCGGGACGCGAGGGAAGATGGCCAGGCGGAGTAGGGTCACCGCGGGGACCGTGGTCCTCATGCTCCTCGGCGCTTTGCTGGGCTTCGCCGCCGGCGCGTACCTGGGGACCTGGGTGTTCGGCTGGCTGCTGGAAGTCGCCGGGGAGGCTTCGGGTTGGACCGACCTCGCCGCGGTGGCCGGGTCGATGCTCACCTTTGGGCCCGTCGGCGCCGCGTTGGGGATGGTGGCGGGGCTGAGACCTGCGTTGGACCCCGATCAGCGACGTTGGCTGATCGCGGCGGTGGCGACCGCCGCGGCTGCCGGGGTCGTCATCTGGTTCTCGGTGGGCCTGGTGGAGGCGGTGGCGGTGGGACTGTGGTCGGTGGCGTTGGCGCTGATCCTGTGGATGGTCAGCGCGGTTCGTCGTCGATGAAAGGAGAGAGCATGGCGGTTGCCGTTCTGATAGCACCGTATTTCGAGGACTCCGAGTTGATTTACCCCTACTACCGGCTGCAGGAAGCCGGCCACCGGGTGCTGCTGGTGGGTCCGTCGGTGGAGGAGTATCGGGGAAAGAACGGAGTGCCGATGAGAGCCGACGTGGCGGCGTCCGACGTATCACCCGAGTCGCTGCAGGGCGTGGTGATCCCGGGTGGTTACTCGCCCGACCACATGCGCCGACACCCCGACATGGTGGACCTGGTTCGAAAGGTGGGGGCCATGGGAAGACCGGTGGCGGCTATCTGTCACGCAGGGTGGATGCTCGTCTCGGCGGGTCTGGCGTCGGGACGTCGCCTCACCTCCTACTTCTCGATCCGGGACGACATGGAGAACGCCGGGGCCGAGTGGGTCGACGCGGAGGTGGTCGTCGACGGGAACGTCATCACCGCCCGTCATCCCGGAGACCTGCCGGCTTTCATGCGGGAGGTGATCCGCGCCCTGCAGGGAGGCTGAGTCTCAGCCGTCCAGGTGTCCGGGGGGTGGTCCCAGCCTCTCTGCGAGGGCCCGCTCCCGGTCGGCGACGATCCGATCGGCGATCTCTTCCACGGTGTGGGTGATCCACAGGGCGGTCTGGGAACCCTCGGTGTAGTCGGCGGGCCCGAAGGCGTCGACCCTTCCCTGCTCGAGCAGACGCTTGGTCTGGGCGAACTCGGCTTCCGAACCGGGCCGATAGACCGCGTAGGTGCGGCCCCCGTTCTGCTTGACGATGGAGAACACGGGAACGTCGCTGGGACCGTCGGCTATGTAGACCATGTTCCGGAACGGGACCCTTCGGTCTTCGTGGGGTATCGACGCGTTGACGTCGATGGCCGGGTTCTTGTTGGTTCCCTTGTTGATCTCGAAGATGGCTCGGGTCTTGGTCGTGTTGTCGATGGTGTAGATGACTTCCCGGATCTCGGTGGTGTCCGGGGAGAACAGGCGGGGGGAGGAGCTCTCCAGATACCCGGGTTCCGGCACCTCCTCGGCGAATTCGCATCCCCACACGCCCTCGAGCATGGGGGCGACCGCCGACCCGAGGATCATCTGCCGCAGCCCGGACGAGATCACGTAGTGCTCCACCTGGATGTGGTGCTCGGCGAACCGCGACTCCACACTCTTCTCGAGGTTGATCAGGAACTCGGGTATCCCCTCGTAGAAGTGGAGTCGTCCGCCCAGCTCCCGGAGGAGACGGTTGTCCAGCCCGGGCATCCGGCCGTGCCTGACGTAGGTCAGTATCCAGTTGAGATACAGGGTGTCGGTGGCCACCAGGTCGTGCCCCCGACTCCGGTAGAAGTCGACCAGGCCGTCGGCCTCCGCCCAGAACTCCGCGGCGTCGATGCCGTAATGCTCGAAGAGGGGAGTCTGCATGTAGCCGGGGATGAGGGTCTTGTCGAAGTCCCAGATCACCGCTATCACGTTCTGAGGAAACACCTGGCGAGCCATCCGAAGTCTCAGGGTATCCGCAGGGTGGCCGACCCTCAACGGCTTTGGCTCCTCGCCAGGCGGAGCAGATATACGGCTCCCGCCACCACGGGACCCACCAGCAGCGACACATCCGCATACGGCCAGCGACCGTCGGGATCGGCGATGGTCGAGAACGCGATTCCGGCGGCGAACGCCGAAGCCAGTGCGGTCACGACGGCGCCCCGCTCCCGGGAGTGGCGGGCGGCCAGGCCCCACCCCACGAGCGCGCCGAAACCGGCCGCCACCAGAGACGCAGCCACACCGTCGGTCACGTCGTCGTCAAGAACCGTTCGATCTTGTCGCGGGCCGACTCCATGATCTGATCGTGGAGTCCCGCCAGCGCCCGGGCGATGGCCAGCTCCTCCCCGATGATCGGGGTGGGCGGGTCCGCCGGGTTGCGGCGAGCCCGACCGGTGGCCTCGAAGTGGTCGCCCCGAAGATCCAGGATGGTGGTGGCCACCGTGTCGGTGTCGTCCTCGGCGACGTGGATCGACAAGGTGATGTCCCTTTCCAGCATCGCCCCACCAAACCTACCCCACCTCGAGAGAGATGGGGGGAACCAGCTCACCCACCAGCTCCCGGTGCCACCATCGGCCGGTGCGTCTCCGCTCCTCCCAGGTAGTGAACCGGTACAGGTAGTAGCGGGCCCGAACCAGGCGGGGCGGGTGGTCGGGAAACGGGTTGCGGGCGAGGAGCCTCAGGGTGGCCGGGTCGTTGACGAGGAGCTTTTCGAGCAACGTGGTGAACCATCCCCTCCCGTAGTCGGGGGACAGCGCCACGAACCACATCAGCCAGTCGAGCCGGAGGTGGTAGGGCGCCACCTGGGGGGGTCTGCGGTGCGGGTCGCCGGGTTTACCCTTGAACTCGTATTCGCGCCATTCGCCCGACTGGTCGGCACCCTCCACGACGACTTCGTATCGCCGCTTGGTGACCGAACCGAACGCCCCATAGGCGTTGACCAGGTGGAGCCGATTGAAGGCGAAGTTCATGAGCTGGCGTCGGGAGAACAGGTTCAGTGCGGGACGCGGGGACAGCGCCAGCACCAGCAACCCGAGGCCGATCGAAACAGCTCCGAACCACGTTGGGTAGCCGGCGGCGGCTCCCGGGGGGACGCCCCACAGGGTGTCGGGCAGCACCGACATCGCCACGATCAGGGTGAGGGCGTTGAGCCACGAGTAGTTGCCGCTGAGCATCAGGTAGGCCTGGGTCACCACCATCAGCACCGCCGCGGTTCCCGAGATCGGCTGTGGGAGGAACAGGCCCCACGGAGCGACGAGCTGGGTGAAGTGGTTGGCGAGCACTTCGATCCGATGGAGGGGCTTGGGGAGGTGATGGAACCACCAGGACAGCGGGTTGGGCATGGGCTGGGTCTCGTGGTGGTAGTCCAGGCAGGTCAACCGGCGCCAGCATGGGTCTCCCCGCATCTTGATCATCCCCGCTCCGAACTCCAGCCGAAACAGGAGCCAGCGAAAGGCCCACATGACGACGAGGGGAGCGGTCACCTGGCGGTTGCCGGAGAAGGCGACGAGGAACCCGGCTTCGAGGAGGAGGGATTCCCAACCGAAGCTGTAGAAGGTCTGCCCGACGTTGACGATCGACAGGTAGAGGATCCACGGCACCAACCAGACCAGTGGGGTGACCCAGAGAGGAACCAGGTCGAGTCCCCCGGCCAGGACGAACCCGGACACGGCCATACCCAGGACGCAGCAGCCTCTCAGCAGCCGATCCGAGTAGCGCCAGTAGAACAGCGAAGGGTTTCGCCGAAAACGTGTGGCGGCCACGAACCGGGGGACGGGCAGCAGCCCCCGCTCCCCCAGGAGGGCGGGGAACTGGTTGTAGGCGCAGAGGAAGGCTATGCCGTAGATCAGCGCGATCCCCCTCTGGAGCACCAGGCGTCCCACCTCGTATCCGGAGGCGGAGAGGAACTCCCACGGCATCAGTTCGGGTCCAGCTCCCCCACGTCTTCGACGGCGTCGAGGGTGGTGAGACCCGCCACCACACCCTCCACCCGGTCGCCCGAGATCTCGAACACGACCCGGAAACGGCCCTCTCCGTCGGGCTGGGTGTGGAACCCTCCGTATGAGGGGTCGAGGGTCTGGACCACCCTGACCAGCTCGGGGAGGAGATCCACCCGCCGGAGCCTCACCCCGACCGGTCGGAGGTTGCCCAGCGCCCTCCGCCGCCGCAGGTGGTCCTCCACCAGCCGGAGACCGATCAGGATGACCAGCACGATCACCGTGGCGGCCGCCGCGCCGACCAGAAAGCCGGCCCCAGCGGTCATCCCTATGGCCGCCACAGCCCACATGCCGGCGGCCGTGGTCAAACCCCGGATGGTGGCGCCCCAGCGAAAGATGGCGCCGGCCCCCAGGAACCCGATCCCGCTCACCACCTGGGCGGCGATGCGGCTGGGGTCTCCGACTCCGAAGGCCGTCCCCGAGAGGAGGGTGAACAGAGCGGCTCCCAGACCCACCAGCATGTGGGTCCGGAGTCCGGCCGCCTTCTGGCGGTGTTCCCGCTCGAACCCGACCATCCCCGAGAGGACCGCGGCCAGGACGAGGCGGGTGGTCCAGTCGACCAGGGAGATCTCGGCCGGCATGTCTCGAAAGCTAGCCGAAGAACGGGGGACCGCCCGACGACGGTCCCCCTGAGAGGGTCGTCACGCCACCTGCTGCAGCTCGGTCCGAGCCGTCGGAGCTTCTTCCAGCATCCGCTGCCGCCGGGCCAGGGCATACAGCCCGAGGACCGCACCGAGAGCGATGCTCGCCACGCCGAGGACCCAGTCGGGCTGGATTAGACCCAGGTAGCTGTCCAGCCCGTAGGTCCCGCTCCCGGCGATGGCCAGGGCGGCAGCGATACCGGCCAGCACGAAAGGCAGCTCGAAGCCGCCGTTGGCAGCCCAGAAGCCGTGGGGCGCATGGACGGCGAGGGTGGCGACCATCATCGCGATGATGATCGCCGCCGCCAGCGGGGTGAGAAGACCGAGACCCATCAGGATCCCGGCGCCGAGCTCCGCCACCCCACCGATCACCGCCAGCGCCCTACCGGGCCGGTAACCGATCTGTTCGAAGAACGCAGCGGTACCCGAGATTCCGTGACCGCCGAACCAGCCGAACAGCTTCTGGGCTCCGTGCCCGATGAAGACGACGGCCAGGACCAGACGCAGGACGAGCAGAGCAACGTCCAACATCGCTCCTCACCTCCGTCTCCCATCGTTTTGCCCTTCTAAACGCGGGAGATGGCCCCGGTTCTTCCCGCTCACCCGCTCTCGGCCTTGCCCGGGCGACGTCGAATCGTCCGGAATCCCCACCAGGCGAGGGGGACCACCCACAGGAAGGGGAGAGCGGCGCCGATGGCGGCCAGCCCGAACCCTCCCAGGTCCAGCAGCAGCTCCCAGCTCGCTTCGAGCCCGTCGGTGAACGTCGGCGGACCCGGCGGGTCGGAGAAGTCGAGGGTGTAGGTCATCTGGAGTTCGGTGGGGGTCATGCCCTGGATAGGGTTTCCGTCCTCGGTGGCGGGGGTGGCCTCCACCGTGGTCCTCAGTCGGGTCCTTCGTTCCCCGGTGGTTTCGTGGGCGAGGATCAGGGTGTCGCCCGGCGCCAACGGCCGGTCGGGGTCGCCGGCGACCACGATCAGGTCGGCCAGCTCCACCTGGAGGGCCGGGTCGGTGAGGCGAAGATCGATCAGGTGGGTGTCGCCGGTGTTGGTGATCTCCCAACACACTGTGACCGGTTCGCGACGCTCCAACGACAGGGCCTGTTCCCGGCCCGGGCAGGCGACGCCGCCGTCGTGACCCGCATAGGCGGTGATGGTTCCCGCCAAGGAAGCGTCGGCGCGAGCCTGGACGAGGCGGAGGGTGAGGGTGGCCATGGCGACCCGCTCCGACAGGGTGCGGAGCTCGCCCCGCAGGACCTCCAGGTTGGCTTCCCGTTCGGCCAGTTCCCGCTCCAGCTCGACGATCCCCTCGATGTCGGTGGCTTCGGCCAGGAGCGACCTGAGGCGGGCGATGCTGGCCTCGGTCGTGCGGATCCGGGACTCCAGATCCACGACACGTTCGGTCACGTCGTCGGCCGATATCTGGAGGGACCTCAACTCACCGAGCTCACCCAGTCGGTCGATCACCGCCCTGAACCGGTCGGGTGGCACCTTGAAGGTGAGCACCGCCTCGGGGTGGGGTTCGTTGCGGCTGTCCTCGGCGAACAGGAACCCGCCCTCTGCTTCGACTACTGCCGCGGCTTGCCGGGCTGCCTGCCGGACGTCGTCGGTGGCGACCGTCATGTCGGCCACGTACACGATCTGCCGGTTCGCCTGGAGGAACGCCACCTCGACGGCGGCGGTGTCGGATGCTGCCTGGGGTTCGCCGGCCACCTGCCCCTCTTCGGCGGCGGGGGCTTCGCTTCCCCGAGCGAACTCGGGCGGCTCGGAAGTCGCGCCCTCGAGAGCGGTGTCGCCTCCGCCGGCGAAGGCGCAGGCCGACAACAGGAGGAGGATGGTTGCCACCAGTCGTCTCATCGGGTTGCTCCGTTTTCGGCTTCGAGGTTTGGACGCCGTGCCACCCGGTGGCGGTTCCCCGGGTCAGATCCTGGGGAGGAGTTCGAGCACCACCTGGGCCAGGTTGTGGGCGAGGAGCGGGAGCGTGCGGGCGAAGTCCCCCGGGGACTCGGGGTCGGCCATGTCCGAGACCGACCTCACCAGGACGTGACCGACCCCGAGCCGCTCGGCGGTCTGGGCGATGGCGGCTCCTTCCATCTCCACCACCAGGGCGCCGACGCTGCGACGGATGCGCTCCCGGGTCGTGCGGCAGGCTACGAACTGGTCGCCGGTGGCCACGGGACCCACTAACACCGAGGGGCGGCGGTCACGGCCGCCGAGATCGGAGGGGATCGGCTCGAGTCGGGCAGTCTGGGCGGCGTGCAGCGCTGCTTCGCGTAGGGTGGGGGTGGTCTCCCAGCCGAGACGGTCGGTGGGGTTGAAGAAGGGAACGTGGCCGGCCTGGTAGATGTCGAGCTCCCCGTTCTCCACTAGGCCGGCGTCGTGCTGTATCGACCGGTCGGCCACCACCAGATCACCGACCCGTAGCGCCGGGTCGACCGCACCGGCCACCCCCACCACCACCAGGGCCCGGGGACGGTGTGCCGTGACCACCTGGGTGGTGGTCACCGCGGCGTTCACCTTGCCGATCCCGGTGGCGGCCAGGATCACCGACCCGTCCCGCCGATCCTCGACGTGCGGTTCCAGCGCCGCAAGCTCCTGGCGGAGGGCAGCCAACACCACCAGCGGCCCGGAGCTCATCCGCAGCCGTCCAGTTCAGCCGTGAAGCGCCACAGAGACGACCCTAACAACCTCGGACTCAGTCGGTGTGCCTCCACGTGGACAGACCCTCCCCCATCCAGACGGATCCCCACCCGAACGTCGGGTCACTCTTCCCTGACCCCGGTCACCTTCGGCGGGCTGGGACATAGCCGGCCGGCGTGTAGGTGTTCATTGGTCGACCATCTGCTGGTTTTTACCCGCCCGACGTGACGTCCGGCGGACCCGAGGGAGGGGGGCTG